>Ga0265798_10001478_pt1 | contig 36527 bp, 34 predicted proteins | sample P3T30metagenome_FD_192430 | JGI IMG/M metagenome (GOLD analysis project Ga0265798, IMG submission 192430) | Plant litter microbial communities from East Loma Ridge, Irvine, California - P3 T30 | ecosystem: Environmental > Terrestrial > Plant litter > Unclassified | place: USA: California...
TAGTGCTCTTTTTGTCCTAAGATGGAATCAAAGAAGTTCCAGTTGAAAAAAGAATCAGTTCCCTGCGGCTCTAAAGTCTCCACAATATAACGGTTTTGCCGCTGATTTACGTATACCAGATAGTCGCCCTTGTAGAACTGGAGGCTTTGCTTTACTGGGTTTACCTGCACTGCAGAATGGATGTAATGTCCTTCATATGGCGCTGCTGCAGTTTTATAATCCTTAATGTAATACATCTCCAGATCCAGCTTCGTATCACTGCTCAGCTGCTGCAACTGCACGCCGTTAAGTTTTAGCAGTTCCACTACGCGACTCCAGGCTTTAGGTATCACGTAAGCTACTGGCTTTTTTACGGTGATTGCAGGCTCAAAGTTGTTCCATTGTTTGATGTACTTTAGGTAAGGGGCATTCCGGTCGTAATATAGACGGTCTTGTCCGCTTACAGCACTTGGCTTTTGTTTGGCCGTGTAACCTTTAAACAGGATGCTGTCATACAGTTCTTTGTTCAGCTTCCATTCCAATGGGAAAGCCGTCTGAGCAGCTACATCTTTATCTGCTTTTTGCTTATTTAAGCCAATCTGTTTGGCATCTCTTGCAACGATGCTGATGTAAGTTTCCAATAGTTTATAAGTTGCATCCACGCGTTTGTCATAAGCCTTTAACATGTGTGTTTCAGGCATAAAGCCGATGGAATTATGTAGTGCCGCATACCCGGTTGAGAATCTGGCAGGTTCCAGGAAACCGGTGATACCTGCATCTGGTGTCTCCTCTACGCTGTTGATGTAAGGGATAAGTTCGTATCCTTTGGCGGCCATTTGCTTGTAAAGTGCGGGCACCATCTTTCCTGTTAGGTAGGTCGATAAAGTTGCATTCAGTTTATCCTTCTGCGTAGGGATCAATGTCATGGTGTACTGGTAGTCGGCACCATTACTGGTGTGTGTATCTACAAATACCTCTGGTTGCCAGATGTTGAAGATTTGTTGGAAGCTTGCGGAGTTTTTAGAGTCTGTTTTAATGAAGTCCCGGTTTAGGTCAAGGTTGCGGCTGTTACCGCGGAAGCCATAAGCTACTGGGCCGTTTTGATTCGCTCTGGAGGTGCTGCTTCTGTTATAGCTTCCGTCTATATTGTACAAAGGAATTATACAGATTACCATATTATCGGGCAATTTATTGCCTTTGAGCAGGTCGCGAGCAAGCATCATACTTGCATCAATGCCTTCTGGCTCCCCTGGATGGATACCATTATTGATCAGCAGAATGCGTTTGTCCTGCTTACGAATCAACGCTGGATCAAAGGTTTTGTCTTTAGATAAAACTAAAACATGCAATGGCTCACCGAAATCGGTGGGACCGTAGGTAATGAGTTTGGCTTGAGGAAAGGCAGCATCTAGTGCCTGGTAATATTCGATCACTTCCGGGTAGGTTGCTGTTGCTTGTTTTTGACTTTTTTCAAAAGGCGTCTGCTGTGCAAAGCTCTGCATGCCCAGGCATACCAGGAAGATCAAATAAAAAGGCCTCATAAATGTTTATCGTTTAAAATATCCAACTGGACCAAATTTATACTTTATACCGATAGAAGTGAAAGTATATATGTCACGGCTGGTATTCCTCACGAATAGTGGATTTTGGTCGAAGCCATCCATGCCTTCTCCGAAGGTCAGGTTGCCTTGGTAGTTCAAGTTTATTACAAAGCGTTCGTACCCATTCTTCTCGCTGATGCCATAGTTAACACCGACGTTTAATGGAATAAAAGCATCCCATGAACTACGTTTACCCTGATCAATCCTCGGATTGACATTAACCCGTGGATAACGGTCGGTGATGTTGTTTCGAAGCAATCCGATACCAGAACCTACATACACGCCTCTAACAAGTTTTTTCAATGTAGTATGCCTGTAAGTATTATTCATAAACGCACCGGCAGCAACGCGCGCGTAGAAAGAAGCTGCCTTATACTTATTGTTATAGTGTGCAAAACCCGCAGTCGTGTCTCCGCTTTTAATACGTCCAAGCTGGCCTTCACCGCCGATGGAAACATAAGGTGTAAAATAAAACTCAGCGGTACCGTATGCTGCTGGCGACATCGACTGACTGCGCAGGTCACCATATCCAACGGTGAAGCCTCCGCCGGCACCAACAGATAGTTTGTAGAAGTTAGATTGGGCACTTGCCTGCAATCCTGCCAAGGCACATATTAGAAAAATATATATTCTTTTCAAGAGATCTATTGTTAGTTTTGTTTGTAAAAGGCCTTAAACGGATACCCGCTACATAATTATGCCAAATTATCAATTTCAAACCGATTCCTTAGCATTTCGCTTCACAAAGTACGTACAGATCGATACGCAGTCTGACCCGCACAGCACCAGCAGTCCAAGTACAGAGAAGCAAAAAAACCTGGCCAGGGTACTGGTGGAAGAGCTTCAAAGCATGGGTATCCATGATGCAGCGCTTGATGAGTTTGGCTACGTTTATGCGAGCATCCCCTCCAATACGGACAAGCAGGTACCCGTGATCTGCTTTTGTTCGCATATGGATACCTCGCCCGACTGCAGTGGCTTGAACGTGAGGCCGATTATTCATCGTAACTACCAGGGGCAAGATTTGGTATTGCCTGATGATTCTACTGTGGTTTTAAAAATGGCAGAACATCGCGACTTGAAGAACCAGATCGGGAATGACATCATCACTGCTAGTGGTACGACATTACTTGGCGCAGATAACAAGGCAGGGCTTGCCGAAATCATGGAAGCCGCAGCTTTCCTTGTGAGTCATCCGGAAATAAAACATGGTGAGATCAAGATCCTCTTCACACCTGATGAGGAAATTGGACGTGGAGTAGACAATGTAAATCTGGAGAAACTAGGCGCACAATATGCCTATACGGTAGATGGGGAGACCTGTGGTTCTATTGAAGATGAAACCTTTTCCGCGGACGGTGCCATATTAACCATTCATGGCGTAAGTGCGCACCCTGGATTTGCCAAAGGCAAAATGCAGAGTGCCATCAAGATTGCGGCAGAGATCATAGATGCTTTGCCAAAAGACCATTTATCCCCAGAATCGACCAGTTTGAAAGCGGGCTTTATCCATCCGGTAGATGTTGCAGGCAACGTTGAAGAAACAATGCTGGAGTTTATACTGCGCGACTTTGATGATGCTAAGCTTGCTGCGCATGGACAAATACTGGAAGGTATAGTTAAGGAAGTTATGCAGCGGTACCCCGAAGCCTCTTACAAGCTGACGATATCCGCACAATACCGAAACATGAAAAAGGTGTTGGATCAACATCCACAGGTGATGGAATACGGTGTTCTTGCCATTGAGCGTGCAGGATTAACGCCCATTCGTCAAAGCATCAGGGGCGGTACGGATGGCTCCAGGTTGTCCTTGATGGGTTTGCCTTGTCCGAACATCTTTGCCGGTGAACATGCTTTCCACGGTAAACAAGAATGGGTCTCTTTACAGGACATGGAAAAAGCTGTTCAGACGATCGTTAATATTGCAATGATCTGGGAAGAAAAAGCCTAGCCAGGTATTGATCATTTTCATCCACATAAAGCACCTCGCAGGTCCAGCCGGCTTGGTATGCTGTGGATATCAATGTCGCCTGATCTATAAACAGCCAGTCGAACCATTCTCCTTTATTGCCTTTGTATTCGTATTGATAAGATACTTCTCCGAAGTAATTGGCTGTGGGCAGTACCGTGTCTTCGTAGGCATAGGTGATGTCTGAAGAGTCGAACAAGAGTTGTCCGCCTTCATTAATCAACCCTTTAGCACGTTCCAAAAAATCTGAGAAGCCCTTAATCGTCCCAAAAACGCCAATACCGTTCATCACCATCAGCAAAGTGTCGTATTTTTCAAGTTGTAGGTTCTGGATGTTGCCACAAAGAATATTTTGAACCCCACGTTCCCGCATGATCTCACAGGCGGCTTCGGAGATGTCGTTTGCAGTAACATCGAAGCCTTTTTGCTGCAGGGCGAGCGCATGGCTACCAACACCAGCTCCAATGTCAAGAACCTTCCCTTTGCAAAGTTCAAGCGCATAGGTTTCCAATTCAGGCATTTCTTCTTCCGAGCGGAAAAATAGGTCAATCGGCATCTCTTCTAAATCACCCAAAGAGGTGTAAAGATTTAAAGTGTCGGCTTTGCCATGTTTGAATTGATCCTTTAGCGCTTGTCCAAATACGTCCATGGCGCCAAAAATACAGATTTAAGGTGTCTTATGAAACTCGACACGTGTCCTTGGCAAGCCCTGCGGATAGTTGTCGCGTACAAAGGCAATCATATTTTCACGTACATAACACCGAAGGTCAAAAGCTTCAGAAGAATTCCTGGCACTCATCAGAAACCGCACTTCGACGATGGATTCTTTGCTGTCGGTTACCTGGACCACGTTAACCCGCTTGTCCCAAAGTGGATGTTCGCTCAGTAGGCGGGTAAATTCCTCGCGAAGCGGTGGAATGGGGATGCTGTAATCGAGGTTCAAGAACACTGTACCAAGCAAGTCTGAAGACACACGTGTCCAGTTCTGAAAGGGTTTTTCGATGAAGTAGGTGATGGGTAGGATCAATCGCCGTTGATCCCAGATGCTCACCACAACATAGGTAAGCGTGATTTCTTCTACCCGGCCCCATTCGCCTTCCACGATCAATACATCATCAATCCGTATGGGCTGTGTAAAGGCTATCTGAAAGCCGGCAAGTAAGCTTCCAAGGGATTTCTGTGCTGCAAAACCGATGATGATACCACCAACACCTACACCTGTTAGCAGCCCTGCGCCAATCCGGCGCATACTTTCGAAACTCAACAGGATGATGGCTACTGTAAAAAATACAATAAGAGAAATCACAAACTTGCGGATGAACTGTAGCTGCGTTTTTAGCTTCCGCTCCTTAAGATTATTTTCCTTCGAGAGGTCAAAGCGGTGGTAGAAATAATCTTCCAGTACCTTGATGATGTTGATCAGGATAAATGCAAAAACAATTGCGATGCAGATGCCAATGACACGCTTGAATTCAAAACGAAAAACAGGGTCCAAGTTCATGAACCCTGTTGCAATATTCAGGATAAAGAGTGGGAAGAAAAAGGTGAATGGTTTGTTCAGCCTTTTAGTAATGGATTTTACAACAAAGCTATCCCAGATTTTAGTGCTTACATGGAAGACCTGCCAAAGAATTACTTTGATAATATAACCCGTCAATAATGCAAGGGCTGCAATGATCAGGTTGTTCAGAAACTTTGGAAACTCGTAACCTAGTATGCTATCTAATATCATGCTGTTTATTCAAGTTCAAACTCCTGGTGATATTCTGGAATTTCAACCGAATGGAAGCCTTTCTCCAGGATCTTCTTTGCGAATTCCTGCTGCACCTCATATTCTCCATGGACCAGAAACACCTTTTTAACTAATGCAGGATCCTGACAACTTAAAAAGTGTAGCAGATCCTCATAATCACCGTGGGCACTCATCGATTTAACGGCAATTACTTCTGCGGATACGGTAAACTCTTCACGAAATATCTCGACCACTGGCTGACCAGCAATCAATCGGCCCCCCAGTGATTTGGGCTCGCAGTAGCCGACCATCAAAATCGTATTTTTCTGGTTGCTGATGATGTTGCGGATGTGGTGTCTTACCCGTCCGCTATCAGCCATCCCCGATGCAGAAATGATCACACATGGGCGTGGGTCATCTACCAGCGCACGAGATTCTTCTACACTTTCAATGAACTTCAATCCTTTAAAATGAAAAGGATCCTCGTCCACCTTCATAACCTCTTTTACCCCGTTATTGTACATTTCAGGATGATTTTTGATCACCTGAGTTGCTTGCATGGACAGCGGACTATCTACATAGTATGGGACGTCCGGGAGTTTGTTCTTCAGTTCAAGACTGTTCAGTGCATATAAAATCTCCTGTGTTCTACCTACGCTGAAAGCTGGAATGACCACCTTACCACCTCTGATGTTGCAGGTGTTGTTGATGATTTCCAAGAGTCGGTCCTCAACGGGTTCAAGGTCTTTGTGCAGCGAATTTCCATAGGTAGATTCCATAATGATATAATCTGCCTGCGGAAATGCTTGCGGACTTTTGAGCAGCAGATCGCCATAACGTCCAACGTCACCACTGAAAGTTATTTTGTATTCTTTTCCATCATCAATAATGGTAAGGTGTATTGCTGCACTACCAAGCACATGGCCGGCGTCGGTAAGTTTAACGCGAATTCTCGGATCAATTTCTACCTCTTCGTTATAATCCAGCACCTTAAATTGCCCAAGTGCTTTGATGACATCATCTTCATTATAAAGGGCGTCGTCACCATCATCACTCTTGCCGGTGCTGCTGAGGTATTCTGCATCCTGCATCTGAATTTTTGAAGAATCCATTAGCAGAATCCGGGCAAGGTCCATGGTGGCTGCAGTGGAATAGATGTTGCCATCAAAGCCTTCTTTCGCCAGCCTCGGCAACAAACCCACATGGTCAATGTGTGCATGTGAGAGAATCATGTAATCTATTTTCTCAGGGTTAAAGCCGAAGTAACCATTCAGTTTGTCTGTTACTTCGCCCATACCCTGAAATAATCCGCAGTCCAACAGGACCTGGGTGCCATTGGTTAGCGTAATAAGGTGCTTGCTGCCGGTTACGGCGCGCGCAGCACCATGAAATGTGAGCTTCATTCTGTTCCTATCCCTTTACTTTAGAGATGGAATCTTTAACAGCGTCAGTTGCTGATTCTTTAGCATGTGTAATGGAATCTGTTGCATTCGAAATCGAATCTTTTGCGTGTGCTACAGTATCTTTCACAGATTCAGATACACTGGCAAATTTGTCTTTTGAAGAATCCAGTAAATCACTGAACCAATCGGTTACATCATTTTTTAGATCATCAGATTTATCCGAAGATAAGATAAGTGCTATAGCGGCACCTAAGGCAGCTCCTGCCAGTACTCCCGCAATGATTTTGGTTTCTTTTGTCATAGTTATGGGTTTTACAAAAATTAACAACGTTGCTTTTAAATAGTTTCGATTTAAATCTTTGGAGTTAGGAGAGCCAAGATTGTGCCGCAATCGAAATCTAATGGCCATGACCTGTAAGCTGGGGGATATTTGCTGTATGGTTGTGAGGTGGTTGATAGGTGTTTGCAACGTCTCCATACGAAGCAAGTACGTAGCAACTACCTTGCAAGTACGTCGCAAGTACGTTGCAAAATAAAAGATCTACACACTGTGAAAGCTTCACATGATATTGTGTAGTAGGAGGTGTATAATGTTGTTTGGGAAGTGTAACAATGTGTGCATCTTGGCGACATCTTTTTACACTAATTGCCTAACATCCTTATGAAAAGCAAAAGCGGCTTCCGACCTAAATTAACGCGGTATGTTATTTAATTCTATTCATTTCGTAATCTTTTTTGCAATTGTTACGCCAGTATATTTTCTACTTGCGGACAAGCATCGCTGGAAGCTGCTGCTGCTTGCAAGTTGCTACTTTTACATGACCTTTGTGCCGGTATATCTACTGATTTTGGGTTTCACGATTGTTGTAGATTACTTTGCAGGTATCCTGATTGAGCATGCAAAAGGAAAGACCAGGAAACTATATCTGGTACTCAGCCTGGCTGCTAACCTCGGGGTACTGGTTGTATTTAAGTATTACAATTTCCTGAATGATAATCTTACTGCGCTACTTGGCACATTTGATTATACCAATCACATACCCTATTTAACGATTTTACTGCCCATCGGACTGTCTTTTCATACGTTTCAAGCGATGAGTTATACGGTGGAGGTATATCGGGGCAATCAAAAACCGGAGCGGCATTTTGGTATCTATTCGCTCTACGTCATGTTTTACCCTCAGCTGGTGGCTGGGCCCATTGAAAGGCCGCAGAACATTCTGCCGCAATTTCATGAGAAAAAGTACTTCAGCTACGATAATCTACGTGAAGGTTTGCACATGATGTTGTGGGGCTTTTTTAAGAAGGTTGTGGTTGCAGACCGACTTGCCGCCTATGTGGACGCTGTTTATAATAACTCAGATAAACATAGTGGTGCTTCTTTATTGCTGGCCAGCTTCTTTTTCTCCATCCAAATCTATTGCGACTTTTCTGGGTATACGGATATTGCGAGAGGTGCGGCTAAAATTATGGGATATGACCTGATGATTAACTTCAGGAGACCATATTTTGCAAAGTCCATAAAAGAGTTCTGGCAGCGTTGGCATATTTCATTGAGTACCTGGTTCAGGGATTATGTTTACAAACCGATGGGCGGAAACCGGGTTTCGAAAGGCCTGTTCTACCGGAATATTTTCATAATTTTTGTATTAAGTGGCTTATGGCACGGTGCCAGCTGGACCTTCATTCTTTGGGGCGTGCTGCATGGCTCCTTTTATGTAGTTGGGATGATTATAGATAACTACAAAAAGAATATTCCCCTGTTAAATGTGGACTTCGGGATCGTTGGTACAATCTATCATATTGGTATGACCTTCCTGTTGGTGTCATTTGCAAGAATTTTTTTCCGGTCCACATCAATTGATCAGGCTTTACAGATCTGTAAGGACGTGCTCACCTGGAAAAGTGGCGGTTTATTCATTGGATCGAAATCTAATATGTACTATTCACTTCTGGTGATATGTATTTTGTTTATGGTGGAGATTTATCAGGAATATTATCCAGAAGGCAACTTTTCACTTTTCAATAGTCAATATAAGCTGGTTAGACATGCGACGTATGTGGCAATGATGCTTATGATATTTCTATTCGGCGTGCTGAATTACTCACAGTTTATCTATTTCCAATTCTAATATTATGGCCACGAAAGCGGATTTAAGATCGTTTCTTTATAGTAGTGTTGTACTAATTGTATTGTTTTTTGCTGCTGACCAATTGGTTGGATATTTTCTGGAGGATCTCGTCCAGAAGCAGAAAAAGGGAGAGTACCACGCGATGAATTATGCGATGAATAATGTGGACGAAGAGTTGTTGATTTTCGGTAGTTCACGTGCTGTAAGGCATTATGACCCTGATGTTATCCAGGATTCATTGAGGTTAACTGCATTTAACGTGGGTAAGCTGGGGAATACTTTATTGTATTCAGATGCAGTATTCGCTCAAATTTTGTCATACCATAAGCCGAAAGTAGTCATACTGGACATCTCGCCAATTGAATTCGCAAAGACAGAACGGGAACGGGGTCAAAAGAGTATGGTGAATGCCTTGCTTAAATTTGATCACTTACCTGAAATTGAAAACAAGATAGAAGCGTTGAGCCCTAAAGAACTTATTCTTTCAAAACTTTTCCGGACCTACAAGTTTAACTCCACTCTGTATACCCTGCTTATAAATGATGCGGGTAAAAGTAATCTGGAAGAATCTAAAGGATTTGCCGCTCGAAAAGGCGTGAAGGTATCAACGGATTTGGTAGTTGAAAACAATAAAGACTATGAGGAAGATCCCATTTTGGTTAACACGTTCTACAACTTTTTGAAGAAAGCTAAAAAGCATAAAATTCAGGTTCATGTGGTGATATCACCGACCACATTGAAGCAGGTCAATACTTCTGTCGCTAAAATCAAAGCGATTACTCAACAATTTGGATACAACTTCGTGGATGTAAGCCTTAGACCGGAGTTCAGGGCGGTTTCTTTATATTATGATAAGACGCATTTGAATGAATTTGGTGCGAGAAAGTTCTCGGAACTGATTGGAAAGACTTTGGTTAACAAAAAGAATCTAGGTAACACAAGCACACAAATTGCTTCACACTTTGACTAAGTGGCACAGTATAACATAGAACAGGAATAGATATTGTTAAACGACACTACAAACCTTAAATTAAACTAATGAGCTTTAAATTCAATGCTTTCAGGATATCGTTGCTGCTAGCCACTACCCTTACGTTCTTTGGATGTAAGGAACAATTGTTTGATAACCCTGAGCAATTGCCGCCCAGCATAGAGGTTGCTGCTCCTGCACCAGTAACGAATGCGGTGCCATCCGTAAAATGGTATGAGGATATTTCAGAGGTCGTTTTGCCGATCAGCGACAAAAAGCCAATAGATCCATCATTTAAAAGGGGAAATGCCCTGCCTACCATTGTGATTTTAGGATCTTCGTCTGCTGCTGGTAAAGGTGCGAGCATCAAGAGCAAAAGCTGGGTGGAACTGTTGAAGGCACAACTTAAAAAGGATAACAAGATCGTAAATGTGGTGAACCTCGGTGAGGGTGGTTTTACAACCTACCATGTGATGCCTAATGGGAATAAGGTTGCAAACAGACCTGCACCTAATACATCTAAGAACATCACAAAGGCGCTGAGTTATAAGCCATTTTTAATTATCGTAAACCTGCCGACCAATGATGTCGATAAGAAATATACAGATAAAGAGATCCTAAACAACTATTCAAAACTTCGTTCTATAGCGATGAAAGAGAATGTGAACTACATTGTTACAGGTACCCAGCCAAGAAACTTTACCGAAAAAAGTCAACGTGATCGCTTGTTGGCCTTAAATGAAAAGATGGTGGCAATGGATCCGGCTCATGTGGTTGATTTACTGAAGAAATTAAGTCTTCAGGATTTCAAGATCAAGAAAACCTATGCTTTTACAGACGGAATACATCCGAATGATAAGGGGCATGCCGTTATAAATGGGTATGTATTCAATGCACCGCTGTTTAAGCAGCTGATAGGCTATACAGCTGTGAACCCTTAGTAGGTTTCAAACACATTAATATTTCAAAGATCGGCATGCTTCAAGCGTGTCGATCTTTTATTTTTACCAAGTATTTGAGAATTAAACAATTTAGGCTATCTTTGCAGTCCCTAAAATACTGGGAATTACAAATTGTTTAACAAATTAAATACAAGCAAGTGAATACGTTAAGTTACAAAACTGTCTCTGCCAATGCAAAAACTGTTAACAAACAGTGGGTTGTTGTTGACGCACAAGGCGAGATTTTGGGGCGCTTGGCATCTAAGATCGCTATGATCATTAGAGGTAAAAACAAGCCTGAGTACACCCCACACGTAGACTGCGGCGATAATGTAATCGTTATCAATGCAGACAAGGTTAAATTGACCGGAAACAAGTTCAGTGATAAGACTTACATTTCTTACACAGGCTATCCAGGTGGTCAGCGTTTCATTTCTCCTAAAGAGTTAATGGCGAAACACCCTACACGTGTTATCGAGAAAGCTGTTCGTGGTATGTTACCTAAAACAAAGCTTGGTGCTAAATTATACACCAACCTATTTGTTTACGCAGGTTCTGAGCATCCGCACGCAGCACAATCACCAACAACCATTACACTTTAATTAAAGGAAGAAAGAAATGTCAGTTACAAACACTTCAGGAAGAAGAAAAACTGCTGTTGCACGTATCTATTTAAAAGAAGGCAACGGCGCTATTACCGTAAATGGTAAAGATCACAAAGAATACTTTCCAACATTACCTTTACAATACATCGTTAACCAATCGTTCGAAGTTTCTGAACTAACTGGTCAGTATGATGTTACTGTAAATGTAGCAGGTGGTGGTATTACAGGTCAGGCACAAGCTGTTCGTTTAGCTATTGCTAAAGCTATTGTTGAATTAGATGCTGAGAAAAAACCAGCATTACGCGCTAAAGGGTTAATGACCCGTGATATGCGTATGGTTGAACGTAAAAAACCAGGACGTAAGAAAGCTCGTAAAAAATTCCAATTCAGTAAACGTTAATCTTAAGGAGACAACACAATGGCAAGAACAACATATCAGGACTTATTGGATGCAGGTGTACACTTTGGTCACCTTACCCGTAAATGGAACCCAAAAATGGCGCCTTACATTTTCATGGAGCGCAATGGGATTCACATCATAGACTTAAACAAAACTTTAACTAAAACTGAAGAGGCTGCTGCAGCGATTAAACAAATCGTTAAATCTGGTCGTAAGATCTTATTTGTAGCTACGAAGAAACAAGCTAAAGAAATCGTTGCTGAACAAGCAAGAAAAGTAAACATGCCTTTCGTAACTGAGCGTTGGTTAGGTGGTATGTTAACCAACTTTGCTACCGTACGCAAGTCAATCAAGAAGATGTCTAACATCGACAAGATGACTAAAGATGGCACTTACACGATCCTTTCTAAGAAAGAGCGTTTAATGATTCAGCGTGAGCGTATTAAATTAGAAAGCCTTTTAGGTGGTATCGCGGATCTAAACCGTTTACCAGCTGCAATCTTTTTAATTGACGTTAAAAAAGAACACATTGCTGTTAGCGAGGCGTTGAAATTAAACATTCCTACTTTCGCAATGGTTGATACCAACTCTGATCCATCTAACATCGATTTCCCTATTCCAGCGAATGATGATGCGACTAAATCTATCTCTTTAATTACTGATGTTATCATCAAAGCAATTGAAGAAGGTTTAGACGAGCGTAAACGTGAGAAAGATGACGAAGCTGAAAAAGAAGCTGTAGCTGCTAAAGCTGCTGCTGATGCTCCGGAAGCTGCTGCACCAGGCGCTAGAAGACCTAAAAAAGTTAATGCTGATTCAGAAGAAGGTACCAGCGAAGCTTAAATAATTTAATTGGGTTGTATGTTGTGTTTTGCAGGCTTTGCCTTCAGCACGCAACGTACAACCCATATTTTTTTTGAAAACTTTAAAAAAGAAAAGAAAATGTCAGTACAAATTACTGCTGCAGATGTAAACAAATTACGCCAACAAACCGGTGCCGGTATGATGGATTGCAAAAAAGCATTAACAGAAGCTAACGGTGACTTCGAAGCCGCTGTAGATTATCTACGTAAAAAAGGTGCTAAAGTTGCAGCAAGCAGACAAGACCGTGATTCTAACGAAGGTGTTGTTATCGCTAAAGCGACTGCTGATGGCAAACGTGGTGTTGTTGTTGAATTGAACTGCGAAACTGATTTCGTGGCTAAAAACGCAGACTTCGTTGCGCTTGCAAATAAGTTCACTGATTTAGCACTTGAAAACAACCCTGCATCTCTTGAAGCGCTTTTAGCTTTAGAAGTTGATGGCCAGAAAGTTTCTGACATCATCATCGAGAACACTGGTAAAATCGGTGAGAAAATCGGTATCTCTAAATACGAAACTGTAGTTGGTGAGAAAGTTGTTCCTTACATCCACGGTAACTACCGTTTAGGTGTATTGGTTTCTTTAAACCAGGATGTTGCTGGTGTTGAAGAGGCTGGTAAAGACGTTGCAATGCAAATTGCTGCAATGAACCCGGTTGCTTTAGACAAAGACGGTGTTGATTCAACAACTATCGAGCGTGAAACTGAAATTGCTAAAGAGCAAATCCGCGCTGAAGGCAAACCAGAAAACATGATCGAGAAAATTGCTGCCGGTAAATTGAACAAATTCTACAAAGACAGCACTTTATTAAATCAGGAATTCGTTAAAGATTCTTCTAAAGATGTTCGTAAATTCTTAAACGATACATCAAATGGATTAACTGTTACCGCATTCAAGCGTGTGCAGTTAGGATCTTAATTCTTATAAATTTTTAAAAAGTCCCTTGGTTCAAGGGACTTTTTTTATGACTTAAAATTACCCTTATGATCGCCATAACCAATTGTCGCTACCTGAAAGGCACTCATGTACAGCACAATCAGACCATCCTGATTAAGGATGGCCATATTGAAGCCATTGGCGAAATGGACGTTCCGGAGGTTTACCAGCAGCTGGATGCCGAAGGCCAACTGATCACGCCAGGTTTTATGGAACTGCAAATCTACGGTTCCGGCGGTCAGCTGTTCTCTGCCTACCCCACATTAGAGACCTTAAGGCAAATGGATCTGGATCTGATCCGCAAGGGCACAACAGCCTTCCTGGTTTGTCTGGCCACCAATAGCATTGATGTATTCTACAAAGCAATTGAAGCCGCAAAGGCTTACCGTGCAGAAGCAAAAGGCTTCATGGGTCTTCATTTGGAAGGCCCATATCTAAATCCAAAGCGCCTCGGCGCACATCCGGAAGCCTACGTAAAAAAGGCGACACTGGAAGAGGTGAAAGGCTTGATTGAAGCTGCAGACGGCGTGGTGAAGATGATGACGCTAGCTGCAGAACTGCAGGATTCAGAAGTCATAGATTACCTGCTTTCCAAAGGCGTGGTGCTATCCTTAGGCCACAGTGATGCAAGTTTTGAGCAGGCGACGGCCGCATTTAATAACGGTTTTACAACCACCACGCACCTGTTTAATGCCATGCCGCCAATACACCACCGGGCACCCAACCTGCCGGTTGCTTTTTTTAGTCACCCGACAGCCCATGCCAGCATTATTGCCGATGGTGAACATGTGAACTTTGAAGTCGTAAAAATGGCATCAAGATTAGCAAATGACCGATTGTTCCTGATTACGGATGCGGTAACGGCATGTGACATCGGACCCTACAAGCATCGCCTGCAAGGCGATAAGTATGTGACAGAAGATGGCACGCTATCTGGTTCCAACATCACTTTACTCCAGGCGGTTCAGAATTGCGTGCAGCATTGCGACATCGAATTGCCGCTTGCCCTGGCCATGGCCAGCACCATTCCTGCGCAGGTTATCGGGCGGCAGGAGCTAACGGAACTCACCGTCGGCATGCCTGCAAATCTGTTGATTTTATCAGACGCGCTCGCGCTAAAACGCGTATTTGTAGCTGGAGTTGAATATTTGACCCCTTATAATTAAAACAATTAGTTATTTTTGAAGAAATGAAATATAAAAGGATCTTATTAAAGCTTAGCGGTGAATCGCTAATGGGCGACAAACAGTATGGCATTGACAACGAAGTTGTTAATCAGTATGCCAAAGAGATTAAAACCGTGCATGATAAAGGTCTGGAAATTGCGATTGTAATTGGTGGCGGAAATATTTTCAGAGGATTAAGTGCAGAAAAGTCTGGTATGGACCGTGCGCAGGCCGATTATATGGGCATGTTGGCAACGGTAATCAACAGTATGGCTTTACAGGATGCCCTTGAAAAAGTAGGCATTAAAACCCGTCTGTTAACCGCCATTAAAATGGAGCAGATCTGTGAGCCTTTCATCCGCCGCAGAGCCGTAAGACACCTTGAAAAAGGTCGTGTTGTGATCTTTGGTGCTGGTACTGGTAACCCTTATTTCACCACGGATTCTGCCGCTGCACTACGTGCAATTGAGATTAAGGCAGACATCGTGCTTAAAGGCACCCGTGTTGACGGCATTTACACTGCAGATCCCGAGAAAGATGCAACCGCAACCCGATACAAAAACCTTTCTTTCAAAGAAGTGTATGCAAACAACCTAAACGTGATGGATATGACAGCTTTCACCCTGTGTGAAGAGAACGAGTTGCCAATCATCGTTTTTGATATGAATAAAACTGGTAACCTGATGAAAGTTACCGATGGTGAAGAAATTGGAACCCTGGTAGCAGGATAAAAATACATACTGAAAAAATAGTGTCATATGAATGAGCTGATAAAGAAACAATTACAGGATGCGCAGGCAACGATGGATAAAGCAGTTAACTTCTGCGAATCTGAGCTAACCAAAATCCGTGCTGGTAAAGCATCTGTAGGTATGCTTGATGGCATCATGGTCGATTATTATGGTACACCTACGCCACTGAGCCAGGTTTCCAGCATTACCACCCCGGATGCCCGTACATTGAACATCCAGCCTTGGGAGAAACAATTGCTTGTTCCGATTGAGCGTGCAATTATGGAAGCAAACATCGGCATCAATCCACAGAATGATGGTATTGTTATCCGCCTGATTGTACCACCACTTACGGAAGAACGCAGGAAAGACTTGGTTAAAAAGGTAAAAGAAGAGGCTGAAAGAGGCCGTATCGCCATTCGTAACATCCGTAAAGATGCGAACGAGAAAATCAAGAAGCTAAAAGCTGAAGCAGTATCTGACGACGATATCAAAGTAGGAGAAGGGGAAGTTCAGAAAATCACCGATGCTTACATCGTGAAAGTTGATAAACACGCAGAAGCAAAAGAGAAAGACATCATGACGATTTAAGGTCATTTTTTCTAATCTTATCCATTATAAAAAGGGAATATAGCAGGAGCTGTATTCCCTTTCTTTATTTTTGGTCTCTTATATTTCAGCTGAATGAAGTTATTAATCGACTATTTAAAGGCGTACAGATGGATCGTGGTCATGGCCCTTGTACTTGCTTCCTTGAACATTGGTTTCTCCCTGATTGATCCTTATATCACTGGTCTGATTGTAGACCGCTTTATTGAGCGTAAGGACGCCCTTAATCGTTCTGAATTTATATGGGGGGTACTCGGCCTGGTGGGCATGGGTGTTGCTGCTGCCATGGGTTCCAGAATCGCGAAGAACCTGCAGGATTACTTTACCAGCATCATCGTGCAGAAAGTCGGTGCACAGATGTACGCCGATGGGCTCAAGCACTCGCTCGAGCTGCCGTACCAGGTCTTTGAAGACCAGCGTAGCGGGGAAACCCTGGGTGTACTGCAGAAGGTTCGTCAGGACAGTGAAAAATTCATTACCTCTTTTATTTCTGTATTGTTCGTCAGCCTGATCGGGATGGTCTTCGTGATCGTGTATTCCGTAACGGTGAGTTATAAAGTAACGCTGATCTATTTTGCGGCGATCCCGATCATCAGTCTGGTGAGTTGGCTCCTCAGCAACAAGATCAAGGTAATACAGCGTAAGATCATTGCAGAGACCACGGCCTTGGCAGGCTCTACAACCGAGTCCTTGCGCAATATTGAGCTCGTTAAAAGTCTTGGATTGGCCAATCAGGAGATTGACCGCTTAAATAAAACTACTTACCAGATCCTGGGCCTGGAGCTGAAGAAGGTAAAGTATGTGCGTAGCATGAGCTTCCTGCAGGGCACGACGGTAAACTTCGTGCGGAGCTGTATGGTCGTGGTGCTGCTCATCCTGATCTTTGAAGACACCATTTCCGCAGGGCAGTACTTTTCCTTCCTATTTTATTCCTTTTTCCTGTTTGGGCCGCTTCAGGAGCTCGGTAACGTGATCCTGTACTGGCGTGAAGCCGAGGTTTCCTTAGATAACTTCAAACGCATCCTAAGCATGCCGGTTGATAAAAAGCCAGCCAACCCCGTGAAACTGGAGCGCGTTACGCGCCTGGCCTTTAAAGAGGTAAGTTTTAAACACCTGACTGGTCAGCAGAACGCACTGACGGAGGTTTCCTTCAGCACCAACAATGGAGAAACCATTGCTTTTGTGGGGCCATCAGGTTCTGGTAAAACGACGCTGGTGAAGCTGCTGGTAGGCTTATACAACCCTGTTGAAGGCGAAATTCTATATAACGACACGGCGGCAGCGAAGATTGATCTGGATCAGCTTCGTGAAAAGATCGGTTTTGTAACGCAGGATACCCAGCTCTTTTCGGGTACCATCCGGGAGAACCTGCAATTTGTACGTCCAGGTGCCACAGATGAAGAGTGTATGTTTGTGCTGCGCCAGGCCGCTTGTGAGAACTTACTTGCGCGTGCAGATAAAGGTCTGGACAGTGTAATTGGCGAGGGCGGTGTAAAGGTTTCCGGTGGGGAGAAGCAGCGTTTATCCATTGCGCGGGCTTTGCTTCGCAAGCCGGACATCCTGGTGTTTGATGAAGCAACCTCGGCTTTGGATTCGCTTACAGAGGAAGAGATTACGGCCACGATCCGGGATGTTTCGGAGCAGACCAGCCACATTACGATCCTGATTGCGCACAGGCTGTCGACCATCCGCCATGCGGACCGCATCTTCGTGCTCGAGCGGGGAAAGATCATCGAACAGGGGCGCCATGAAGACCTCCTGGACGAGAAAGGGCTGTACTATGCCATGTGGCGCCAGCAGGTTGGCGAACGTGTGCCGCAGATAAACAATGGCTAATTAAGTCGTGTGCTCGTTAATCTCTTCCAGCGATAGCTTGGTCATGCGTTTTGTTTTCATATAGGTAATGCCGGCTACGAGTATCGTCATGCTGCCACCGAAAACTACCGCAGGTACGGTGCGCATCAGCTTTGCCGTTAAACCAGATTCAAAGGCGCCAATTTCGTTGGATGAACCAATAAACATGCTGTTCACAGCAGAGACGCGCCCACGCATCTGATCCGGGGTAAGCAGTTGCATGATGGTGGAGCGGATGATCACACTAACGCTGTCAAAAGCACCTTCCATAAAAAGAAATACCAGCGTGAGGTAGAAGTTTTTAGATAATCCGTAGCAGATGATGCTGGTACCGAAACCGGTAACGGCAATCAGCAGGTTGCGCCAGGGCTTGTTCATGGGCGAAAACCGCGTCATCAGGAACATGGTGATCACTGCACCGCTGGATGCCGCTGCACGCATGAAACCCAATCCCTCGGAGCCCACCTTCAGAATGTCGTTCGCAAATACCGGCAGCAAAGCGACCGCACCGCCAAAGAACACGGAGAAAAGATCCAGGCTCATCGCGCCAAGCATCATCTTATTATTGAAGACGAACTTCACACCTTCCGTAAGGCTCTTCACAATGTTGTCTTTAGGGATGTACGTTGGCGGATGTGGCTTCAGAAAGAAAATACAAACCAGCGCAACGCCGATAAAAAACAGGATTACGGAATAGGTTGCCGTGATGCCGAAGAAGCCATAGATCAGTCCGCCCATGGCCGGACCAATAATCGAAGCGGCCTGCCAGCTGGAGCTGTTCCAGGTGCTGGAGTTCGGATACATCTCCTTGGGCACAATCTGCGCCATCAGGGAGAAAGTGGCCGGACTAAAGAACCCGCGGGCAATGCCAATCCCGAAAACCATCAGGTACATGATGGGGACAATGTATTCTACGGGCACATACGGGTGCATCTGACTGGAGGTTACGACCAGCATGACCAGGGAACAGATAAATACGCCAATAAACACCTTCAACAGCAAGCCCCGCTTTTCCGACTTGTCGGCTACATAACCGCCATATAGCGCAATGCTGATGGCCGCGATGGCTTCACAAAGGCCTACCAGTCCTAATGCAAGGGGATCTTTGGTCAGGTGGTAAATGTGAAAGCCGATGATCACGGCCTGCATCTGGTAAGCGAAGGTGAAGAAAAACCGCATGCCCAGGTAGGAGCGGAATTCTTTATACCGAAGGGCCGCGTAGGGGTCCTTCTTGTCGATAATGGTCGGCTGTTGCAAAGGTCTAATTTTAAACAAAGGTAGTTCTTCGTTGGCAAAACTAATCACCTGTTTAACTAAAAAGCACCTGATTGTATCGTGACAATCAGGCGCTTCTCTATATGGTCTTTAGCCGTTTTTAACGTCTTTAATGTTTAATCTACTAGCGCAGCTTTTGATAGAAATCAAGGTATGCTGCTTCCACGTCATCCGCCTGATTAATCGCTGAAGACACGGCGATGCCGAAAATACCAGTCTGCATAAGCGCATCCACATCGTTGATGGTTACGCCACCTACCGCAAGTACAGGTAGTTCGACCTGCTGTGCTTTAAGCTGCACCATGGCCTGCTCATAGCCCTGAACGCCGAGATGCGGATAGCTATTCGGTTTGGTATCAGTGTGCGCAAATGGACCAAAGCCGGCATAATCAACACCTTCATTCGCCAGTCGAAGCAGTCCTTCCAGCGTGTTGGAAGATCCACCGATGGTGCATGCTTCGCCAACTTCCGCACGGATGCGCAGGAAATCTGCATTCATATCCTCAATGTGGAAGCCCTGAATATCGGCCTTGCCCTGCAGATGGATGTGATCCGTAACGATCAGCGTAGCCCCCCAATCGTCACAAATGCTTGCAATTTCATTGATGTCTGCTAAAAGCGCATCATCATCCTTGCTAAGACAACGGTACTGGATCCACTTACCGCCGGCTTCACACACAATCCTGGCTTGTTCTACGTGCGACAAGCCATCCAGATCGTGGGTAATAAAGTGCAGTTGCTCAATGTATTTTTTCATGGTTAGAACTTTAGGTTTAAAGAAAGCAGGAAGTTTGTGCCAGCCTGCGGAAAATAAAAGTTTTCCGTGGTTCTTACGCCCTGGTAAAGGGAGCTGTACGTGTAACCATTGCTTTCATACTGTTTGTCAAAAATGTTGTTGACCAGCAAACTTAAGTTTACTTTTTTAACCCCCCATGCAGAAAACGTATAACCTGCACGAATGTTACTCACGAAATAAGCATCGAGCTTACGGGTGTCATCCTGTGTGTTGTCCATAAACTGCTTGCTGACATACTTATTTTGCAGGGCAACGGCCAATCCTTTTACCGGTGCATAGGCGAGTTCTGCAAAAGCAACTGCCGCAGGTGAAAAGGAGATATCGGTATTCCGGTAATCGGTTGTGATGATGTTGCTGATGTCGCCATTATCATCATATTCATACAGGTAGTCGATGTAGTTTCTGATCTTGTTCTTGCTTAAGGCCGCGTTGGCATTTAGCATAAACTTCGGACTGATCGTGTACGATGCGTCCACTTCAACCCCTAAGCGGTAGCTATCGTCTACGTTCTGACGGATGGATTCGCCGACATCGTTGATCTTTCCGGTAAGCACCAGCTGATCTTTGTACTGCATGTGGTAGATGTTTATACCCGCCTGTAGCTGCTCATTCTTAAAGCGGTAGCCTGCTTCGGTATTATACAGGCGCTCCGATAGTGGGTAGAGGTTTGCGGTGGCATTGACATAATCATCTCGGTTAGGCTCCTTGTTGGCTACGCTGAAAGATGCATAGAAGTTGCTTTCTGCATTTAGAAAGTAGCTGGCACCAACTTTAGGGTTGAAGAAGTTCAACTTATCGTTGATATCGAGCACGTTGAGGTTCTTCTCCGTACCATTAACCTGGTAGTTCAGGTTGCGGTACTGCAGGTCTGCGAAGAGGCTCAGCTGCTCCGTAGCGTTGAAGTTTGCTTTCGCAAAGATGTTAAAGTCTTGCTTTTTACCGGTATTGTCGTAGTAATGGTCGCCTAATTGGCCATTTGATGCAAATTGTGCCCAGGTGATCTCCCCAAAGTGTTTACCATCATATTCGTTGTAAGCACCACCTAGGGTCAGGCTAAGTTTGCTATTCGCCTGGTAGTTTAGGTTGTAAGTTAAACCGTAGAAATTGTTGTCCAGCCATCTGCGTCGCACCAGGTTGGTACGTGTCGTCGTGTCGCCACCAAGAATCACATCAGCAAGGCCGTAGTTTTTAAACTTCTGGTCTGCTTTGTATTCTTCATAGTAGCCACGGCCGTCGGTATAATGCAGTGCCCCGTTGAAGGTCAGCTTGTCTGTAAGTTGGCGGGCATAAAGCAGCTGGTAGTGGTTCTGCCAGTAGTTGTCGGTCTGGTCCTTATAGGTGAAAGGATTGTAGGTGCGGTTGCCTGAGTTCAGCAGGTTGGCAGCATCTGCTTCAGAGAGGTAATTCCTTGCGATATAGTCCTGCATGCCCTGTGCATCCCCTTTCAACCGGGATTCCGGAATGCCGTTCCAGGCCTGATAGGTTTGTTCAGAACCACCAAATACGTTTATACGGAGCAGGTCCTTTTCACCCTGGTAGCCGCCCGACATGAAGTAAGATTTAAGGTCTGAAGCCGCACGGTCGATAAAGCCGTCAGATTTAATTCTGGATAAGCGCCCATCGAAGCTCCATTTGTTGTTGATTAAACCCGTACCCAGCTTCACGGTATTCTTCAGGGTATTGAAAGAGCCGTAAGTGTTATTTACCTCGGCATATGGGTCTATAGAAGTTCCGGTGGTCTGGATGTTCAAGCTTCCGCCGAAGGCGCCCGCACCGTTGGTAGAAGTACCCACGCCCCGCTGAATCTGGATGTTGTCTACAGAAGAAGCGAAGTCGGGCATGTTTACCCAGAAGGTGCCCTGACTTTCACTGTCGTTATAAGGAATGCCATTCAGCGTCACATTAACCCGGGTTGCATCACTTCCGCGGATGCGGATACCGGTGTAACCAACACCACCGCCGGCATCTGAAGTTACAACCACACCAGGCGTGTTGTTGAGGATAAATGGCAGATCCTGCCCGAAGTTGTTGGCTTCAATCTCTGCGCTGCTGATGTTCTTGAAAGTGGTGGCGGAACGCTCTGTAGCTCTGGTTGAGCGTACAATAACTTCATCTGCCAGGAACGCAGCGGCGGCAAGCTCAAAGTTCAGGCTTTCATCGGCATTCAGGTTGATGGTTTTCTGCATGGCACTAAAGCCCAGATAGCTCACGCTAACCGTGTAGTTCCCTGCGGGGAGGTTCCGGAATGCGTAACTGCCGGAAGCATCGGTCTGCGTGCTCTTGCCCTGATTTTGAATCCTGATGCTTGCACCTGGCAATGGTTTGTTCGTTCCCGACTGGGTAACGGTGCCTGTCAAACGGAATTGTGCCTGTACAAATAAAGGCAGCAGCATTACAGCAAGGGCTGTAAAAAGTAACTTTTTCAATCTTTAATGATTTTGGTAAAACCTGCTGTAAGTAGGGGTACTCACAGTATAGTTAAACTCCATAACTCCAATCCCTACGCCGGCATTACCCGGATCAGGTGCATATAGCAGCATATTGTGTTAGCCGCTATAATGGGTATGTTCTCAGCCTGTTTTTGTGTTTTTAAGCAAAACAAGGCACCCCTTTTTGATGTGGCAAAGGTATATAATAATTTAGGATATCTGCAATTGTGGCTTTCAGTTGTGTAGCTACCGCCCTAAAAACTGGTTCACTGCAGCAACAGCATTGTCAAACCGGTCTTCAATCCCACTGACCATAACATAATTCGCATTTAATGCCTGAAGTTCCCGGTGCCAGACCGCCATAAAGTGCTCCCGCTGATCGGGGAAGTCGCGCAGGGGATCCTCCTGCCAGGGCAGATCAATGTCCATAAGCAGGTAGAAGTCGTAGGTCCTTGTCGGCAGTGCATCCAGCACGATCTGGGGCGTTTCCCCCAGCATGGCATCGCTCCAGATCTTCACCGTAACGAAGGTCGTGTCGCAGAAGATGAAGTCTTTCTCGGCCATAGCCAATACTGATTCTTCAAGCGCTACCTGTCCGTGAAACATATTGATTTCATCTTGCATGGTGCAGGGTTCCGTAAGTGCCGCGCAGTAATACCTGGCAAATTCCGCTACCCAAAGGGTGTCGTAATGCCTGGCAAGTTGCTGGGTAATGGTTGATTTGCCCGTACTTTCCGGTCCTACGATCGCGATCTTTTTAGTCATGTTGTGTTCGGTAAATTTTCCGCCAGTCCCTGTACCCCATGGCGGCGATGTAAACGTATAGCGCATACATCAGGCCAGTTGCGTAAAGCTCCTTCGAGCAGTAAACACCCACATAGATGATGTCTACAAAAATCCAGATCAGCCAGTTCTCCATGACTTTCCTCGCCAGGAAAACCTGTGCCACCAGGCTGCAAGCCGTACAGAAGCTATCGATAAAAGGAAAAGAGGCATCCGTATTCCTGTGCAGCAGCGTGCCTAGAATATAGGTGAAGGCGATGACTGCCAAAATGGAAATTACGATTTCTTTTCTGGTGATGGATAACACCGGACTGCTCGCCTCGTCTTTATTTTTATTATTGCTCCAGAAATACCACCCGTACACATTCATGATGAAGAAGTACACCTGCAGGCCCATATCTGCATAGAGCTTTGCATTATAGAAAATATTAATGTAGATGAGTACGCTGATAATGGCGATGGGCCAGCTCAGGATGTTGTTTTTTGCGGCAAGCCATACGCAGGCGATACCCGTGACCACGCCACACCACTCCAGCCAGCCGGTTTGTGTAAAGAATTGCAGGAAACTATCTTTCAGCGGCTCGGCAAATAACAACATTTCTGCGGTATGATTATATTGAAGTTCCTGTATGGGCCGCATCTAAATCATGTCACCAGCTGTTCACATGTTCAATGTACCCTCGGTCAAAAGTATAAATCCTAAACAGAAATGCAATAAAAAATCCGGCAGGGAAAGCTTTTCCTTGCCGGATAATAAACCAAACAAACTATTTATGAAGAATACCCTCAATGAAGAGGATTTTTTAAATCAGATTAAGGGCTGTAGAAGTCGTAAAAGGCTAAGCCCGGTCATTTAAACTGATATAGAACGGAAACAGCTGTCTATATCGTATTCGAATAATTATAAGCGCTATCTATAATGACGATAACAGTAGCTTTAACAGCCCATTGCGTCAAGCTGCAATGTTTACGAAGAAAACGGAATATTGTGCTTTCAAGTATGAAGAAATTCAGGATTTTTCAGGTAAGTATCCATGATGACGCCTGGATGACCACCTGCACATTTCTCTATATGTTTTTGTTACACTAAGCTATGGCAAACATGATTATGAAAACGCAGCTGCGCCCCGGTAAATACAGATCATTAAAATAATTAAAACAATTTCTGAAGCACGTTGTCTATTTGTCGAAACTAAAAAAACGATGCCATGACAAAGAGCTTCATAAAATATGCAGCGTGTATTGTGCCCCTTACCGCTGTATTTGCATTTACAAGTGTATTTGAAGGTGCAATAAAGGGTAAAGTTGTACCTGCAGAGGGTGCAAACATGGTGATGGCCATATCCGGGAAAGATACCATCAGCTCACCAATTACAGACGGAACGTTCTTTCTGGCGAAGGTGAAACCGGGTACCTACTCCGTATGGTTTAAAGGCGTCGCACCCTTCAAAGATACCCCTGTTGAAGGCGTAGCGGTAGTTGAAGGTAGTACCACCGACATGGGCGAAATTAAGCTTCAACAATAAGCATTAGCAAGTAACCACCAGCATACATAAACAATCAACCTAAACCTAGGGGCCATTCTTGTAAAAGACTGGCCTTTTTTTGTTGCTATTGTTTTCAAAAAAACCTGCATGGTATCTCTTTAAACCGTATCTTTGCACCCCGACAGGATAGTCGGGATATTACTTCATTTCGCATAGAAACTGTCGCTTCATATTTAAACGCAATTATGCCTAGAGACACCTCCATACGCTCAGTATTAATTATCGGTTCAGGACCTATTGTTATTGGTCAGGCCTGTGAGTTTGATTATTCAGGATCACAAGCAGCCCTCTCCCTCAAGGAAGAAGGAATCTCCGTTTCTATCATCAACTCCAATCCGGCAACCATCATGACGGATGAAATCATCGCAGATCACATTTATTTAAGGCCTTTAACTGTAGATTCAATTGAACAAATTCTAATTGAACAGCAGATTGACGCGGTATTGCCAACCATGGGTGGCCAAACTGCGCTAAACCTTTGTAAAGAGGCTGAAGAACGTGGTGTCTGGGAAAAGTATGGTGTTCGGGTAATTGGTGTCGATGTAGCGGCAATTGAGAAAACAGAAAACCGCGAAGCCTTCCGCCAGCTGATGGTAGACATCGGTGTTGGTGTGGCAAATTCCCGTATCGCAAACTCTTTCCTTGAAGGTAAAGAAGCGGCACAGGAAATCGGCTATCCACTCGTAATCAGACCTTCATATACCTTAGGTGGATCCGGAGGCGGTTTCGTACACAAAAAAGAAGAATTCGATCACGCCCTTAAACGTGGTCTTGAAGCCTCTCCAACACATGAGGTACTGGTTGAACAAGCCGTACTGGGTTGGAAGGAATATGAGCTGGAGCTATTGCGCGACAGCAACGACAACGTGATCATCATCTGTTCTATCGAGAACTTCGATCCGATGGGTATCCACACCGGAGACTCGATCACTGTTGCCCCTGCAATGACCCTTTCTGATCGCTGCTACCAGGATATGCGTAACCAAGCCATCATGATGATGCGTGCCATCGGTACCTTCGCTGGTGGTTGTAACGTACAATTCTCCGTAAACCCTGCGAACGACGAGATCATTGCCATCGAAATCAACCCAAGGGTTTCCCGCTCCTCTGCACTTGCAAGTAAAGCAACCGGTTACCCAATCGCGAAAATCGCTTCTAAGCTGGCCATCGGTTACAACCTGGACGAGATCGAAAACCAGATCACCAAAACTACTTCCGCTTATTTCGAGCCTACCTTAGACTATGTAATTGTGAAGATCCCACGCTGGAACTTCGACAAGTTCAAAGGTGCGAACATGGAGCTTGGACTACAGATGAAGTCGGTAGGTGAGGTAATGGCCATCGGTCGTACTTTCATCGAAGCTTTACAGAAAGCTTGTCAGAGTTTAGAGATCAGCAGAGCTGGATTGGGTGCCGATGGTAAACACAACAGAAGCATCGAAGAGATCATGTACGGCCTGGAGCATGCCAGCTGGAACCGTTTGTTCCTGATCAAAGATGCGATGAGCATGGGCGTTCCATTGGAGTCCATCCGTAAAGTAACCAGAATCGATAAATGGTTCCTGTCTCAAATCCAGGAGCTTGTTCAACTGGAAACTGAACTAAAAAGATATTCGTTAAACAACATACCAAAAGATTTCTTCGTAACACTTAAGCAAAAAGGCTTCTCTGATATTCAGATTGCATACCTGCTGGGTAATGTTACCGAAGACGAGGTGTACGATCGCAGACATGAGCTTGGCATCAAGCGCGTGTACAAAATGGTGGATACCTGCGCAGCAGAGTTCTCCGCTAAAACACCTTACTACTATTCAACCTTTGAGGAAGAAAACGAGTCACAACGTTCGGACAAGAAGAAGGTGATTGTACTTGGATCAGGACCAAACAGAATTGGTCAGGGTATCGAGTTCGATTACTCTTGTGTACACGGGATTCTTGCTGCGAAAGAAAGCGGTTATGAAGCCATCATGGTAAACTGTAATCCGGAGACGGTTTCTACCGATTTCAACATTGCAGATAAATTATACTTCGAACCCGTATTCTGGGAGCATGTTCGTGAGATCATCGAACTGGAAAACCCAGAAGGTGTTATCGTGCAATTGGGCGGTCAGACTGCGTTGAAAATGGCTGAAAAGCTACATGAGCATGGTATCAAGATCATCGGTACTTCTTACAATGACATGGACGTTGCGGAAGACCGTGGTCGTTTCTCTGATCTGTTAAAAGAACTTGAAATCCCTTATCCAAGATACGGCGTTGCTGAAAATGCAGAAGAGGCCATCGTTGTTGCTAATGAAGTAGGTTACCCGGTACTGGTACGTCCAAGTTATGTATTGGGTGGACAGGGTATGAGCATCGTGATCAACGATGAAGACCTGGAGAAAGCAGTTGTCAAATTGCTGGGCGACCTTCCTGGAAACCGAGTGCTAATTGACCACTTCCTGGATCGTGCAGAAGAAACAGAGTCTGACTCCATCTGCGACGGTGAAGATGTACATATCGTAGGATTAATGGAGCACATCGAGCCTGCAGGTATCCACTCCGGAGATTCGAGTGCTGTATTGCCACCGTTCAGCCTTTCTGAGGCCGTTATTGCAAGCATGGAGGCTTACTCCAAGAAGATTGCACATGCGCTAAACGTAAGAGGATTATTGAACATCCAGTTTGCGGTTAAAGATGAAAAAGTATATGTGATTGAGGCAAACCCAAGAGCTTCCAGAACAGTGCCTTTCATTGCTAAAGCTTACCAGGTGCCTTACATCAACATCGCTACTAAAGTAATGCTGGGTGTAAACAAACTGAAAGACTTTACCATTGAGCGTAAGCTTGAAGGTTATGCGATTAAAGAACCGGTATTCTCTTTTGATAAGTTCCCTGAAGTAACCAAAGAATTAGGACCGGAGATGAAGTCGACAGGTGAAGCCATCCGTTTCATCAAAGACCTTGAAGATCCTTACTTCCGTAAGCTTGTAAAGGACAAATCGATGTACCTGAGCAAATAGTTCCTTCTTAATCTAAATACAAGACCAGGCAAATGCCTGGTTTTTTTATGCCCAAAAAATCCAGAAATTCAGGCGCAAAAAAAAACTTGTTACCCTCCGGTAACAAGTTTTTTAATCATCCCTATAATTATGTTAAAACCCACCTCTGGATTAGAACAATTAGATATAGACAATTTGTGATCCAAGTTTAAATATCTTCGAAAAACCGCCCTAAAGGTACTGTAAACGGCTTTAAGCATATGCCACAACTTCTAGCAGCATTCCACATTGGGCATTTTATTCCCCAACATGTAGATTATAATTCAAGTTGCCCGCCCGTTTTACCCAAACAAAATGGATAGCACATCTTCAATTTTGCTGATGCCAATCACTTCAATGCTATATTTCTCCATCACCAGCCCTTTCAGGTTAAACTTGGAAACGAAGATCTTATCGAAGCCCAGTTTCTGTGCTTCCAGAATCCTTTGATCTATGCGGTTTACCGCGCGAATCTCCCCTGATAAACCCACCTCTGCCGCAAAGCAGTTCTTTGAGCTCACGGGGATATCCTCATGTGACGAGATGATCGCCACAATGATGGCCAAATCAATGGCCGGATCTTCCACCTTAATGCCACCCGCAATATTCAGGAACACGTCACGTGTGCTCAGCTTAAAGCCGCAACGCTTTTCAAGCACGGCAAGCAGCATGTTCATGCGTCTGGTATCAAAGCCAGTAGCAGAGCGCTGTGGCGTTCCATACGCTGCAATGCTCACCAATGCCTGCGTTTCGATTAACATCGGTCTGGCGCCCTCTAAAGTGGCTGAAATGGCAATGCCACTCAGCTCTTCATCACGCTGCGACAGCAGGATCTCCGAAGGATTGGAAACTTCACGCAAACCAGTACTGTTCATGGCATATATGCCCATTTCTGCTGCGGCACCAAACCTGTTCTTAATCGAACGCAAAATGCGGTAAACATGGTGTCGGTCGCCCTCAAACTGCAGTACGGTATCCACCATGTGCTCCAGGATCTTCGGACCTGCAATCGCACCATCTTTCGTGATGTGCCCGATCAGAAACACCGGGGTATCCGTCTCTTTTGCAAATCGCAAAAGCTCTGCAGTACATTCCCGAACCTGCGATACGCTGCCCGGTGTAGAATCGATATGGGCCGAGTGCAAGGTCTGTATGGAATCAACAATGATGATCTCTGGTTCCAGGATCTCAATCTGCTTAAATATGTTCTGTGTGGATGTTTCCGTCAGGATATAACAATCCGCCCGGGGTGTACTTGTAATGCGCTCCGCACGCATTTTAATCTGCTGCTCGCTTTCCTCGCCGGAAATGTAGAGCACCTTCTTGTTCTCGATGTTCAGCGCAAGCTGCAACATGAGGGTCGACTTCCCAATGCCGGGCTCCCCGCCAATAAGCGTCACAGAACCCGTAACCAGTCCGCCGCCAAGTACGCGGTCCAGTTCCTGGTCACTCGTGCTCAAACGCTTCTCCGTAGAAGAAACGATGGTGCTCACCTGGCTTGGCACATTGCTGCGGTGCGTGGAGGAGCTGGTCTTCCAGGACGGTACCTTAGCGCTGCTCTTTTCAACGATCTCTTCAACGAAGGTGTTCCATTGACTGCATGAGGGGCATTTGCCGAGCCATTTTGCGGATTCATAACCGCAGCTCTGGCAGAAATAGGAGGATTTAGCTTTAGCCAATTGCTTAGTATTTAGTTGTACGAATTTAGATTAATAACCGGAAAAGTACAGCAAGCAAAAAGGGTATCCTGATGAATACCCTTTTTGTTATTGTTTTAGAGCTTGATCTCTTCTTCCTTGGAAGAAAGAATGTGAAATTCGGTTAGGTTGTAAGCGGAAACTGCACGGATCTTTATTCGTTGACCGAATTTGAAGAACCATTTCCATTGCAGGGAATAAATTCCCTTTTTAATGTACGCTTCAATGTATGGGTGTACACACAAGGTAACGTTCTTTTCATTTTGCTCCCGCAAGATGTAGTTCAGGTTGTTTTCAATGTCATCCATCAGTACGATGCTGGCTTTGATTTCGCCTGTACCACCACAAGTAGGGCATTTTTCGCTTGTCACGATGTTCATCTCAGGTCTTACCCGCTGGCGGGTAATCTGAACCAGTCCAAACTTGCTTGGAGGCAGGATGGTGTGTTTGGCGCGGTCTAGCTGCATCAGCTCCCGTAAATCGTCAAACAGGATCTTCCTGTTCAGGGGTTTGTGCATATCGATGAAATCGATCACCACAATACCGCCCATATCTCTTAGTCTAAGTTGGCGGGCAATTTCTTTTGCAGCCTCTTTATTTACCTGTAGGGCATTCTCTTCCTGGTTTTCCTTACTTGCGGTTCTGTTACCGCTGTTCACGTCAATAACGTGCAACGCTTCGGTATGTTCTACCACGAGGTAGGCGCCACCAGGCAGGTTTACGGTTTTACCGAAGCCATTCTTGATTTGCTTTTCGATCCCGAAATGCTCAAAGATGGGCTCTTTGTGTCTGTAATGCTTTACAATTTTCTCCATTTCCGGAGAGATCTCATGCACGTACGACTTAATGTCTTCGTATAGGTTCTGGTCGTTGACATAGACGTTGGTGAAATCTGTACTCAGAATATCACGGATCAACGTTGATGTACGGTCCATTTCGCCCCATACTCTTTTTGAGGGCTCTGCATCTGGCAACTTCTTCATGAAGTTTTCCCATTTGGCAACAGAGTCCATTAAATCTTTTTGTAGTTCAGCAACGCCTTTCCCTTCGGAAACAGTTCTGATGATCACACCAAAATTTTTAGGTTTAATACTTTCAATAATCTTCTTAAGACGATTACGTTCGGTATTGCTCTTAACCTTTTTGGAGATGGAGATCACATTTGAAAAGGGTACCAATACAATGTACCGGCCTGCGATGGAAAGATCAGAACTCAGGCGGGGGCCCTTGGTTGAAATAGGTTCTTTAGCTATTTGAACCGGCACCACCATATTTTTGAAAACGACTTCTGATATTTTACCAGCCTTATTTATATCTGGTTCTAATTTGATATCATCGAGTAAATTTCCAGTAACTGATCCATTCCGCTTAATTTTTGTGAGCTTTATTAAAGACTGCACCTGAGGGCCTAGATCAAAATAATGCAGAAAAGCATCTTTTTCATAACCCACATCAACAAAGGCCGCGTTCAGGCCGGGCATAATCTTCTTTATGCGGCCCAAATAAATGTCGCCAACAGCATAATTATTGTTGATGTGTTCCTTATGAAGCTCTACAAGGTGTTTGTCTTCAATCAAAGCTATGGTTACTCCTGTTGGAGCTGAATCGATAATTAATTCCTTTACCAAAAGCTAGAGATTTCAAGGTATAAATACCTTATTAAACACATGGACTGAAAATAAAACACTATACGCAACAACATAGACCATGAATATGCTTGATCTATGTTGTTGCGTATAAAAGGAATAAGAAAATTATTTTTTCTTATGTCTGTTTTTTCTTAAACGTTTTTTGCGTTTGTGGGTGGCCATTTTATGTCTTTTTCTTTTTTTACCGCTTGGCATAATTTTTAAAGTTTAATATTTTGAAAATCTGTTGATTAAATTTTTTCTTGCAGCTCCGCAACTTTTCTGTCAATGAATTTAGACAGGGTAAGGTTACCAGCTAGCTTTTTACTTTGTAAATAAGCGTCTATAGCTTCTTTGTTTTTTCCTAAGCTCTCATAAGCCGTTGCCAGGTAGAAATAAGCATCTGGTGAGGCTTTGATGGCAATGATGTCATTAAACCTTGCAATTGCTTTATCAAACTGTCCCGACTTAATTGCAAAAATGCCTAAACTCATGTTTGCCTTAAGATTTTTCGGATCCTTCTTAACAACGTCCATCAGCATGGCAATACCTTGCATCGGCATACCCATACCATTTACGATTGTTATGCCCAATCCTGTTTTGGCTTCCAGATTCGTAGAATCCAAAGCCACAGCTGCGCTATATGAGGCATTTGCTTTTTGCAACAGCGGCTGCAACAATGTGGTGTCTCTGCTGTTATCAAATGCTTTCATCAGCTTCTCGCCAGCGGCAAGCCAGCTGTCTAATGTTTTTTCCTGCTGTGCAACCATTTCCAGGTACAATGCACTTGGAACAGGTTGATCTACCGCATCCCACTTTTTAGCAAGTGATGCCGCAAGGCTGAATTTTTTATTGCCGTCTGCTGTCTTGAATTCGTTCTCTAATGTCGTAATATCCTTCGCAACCGCAGAGCCAACTAAATTCTTACCTACAGTTGAAACCTGATCGATGTTAATCTCAGCAGCTTCCGCCTGCATAGGTCCTGCAGCAGGTGCCGCGGTGGTCTCTTCCTTGGCTTTAACCAAACCTTTAATATCCCGGGTAAACAAAAAAGCAACCAGCAGAACCACTGCTGAAATAAGAATAATTTGTTTAGTCCGGATTGTTAACATAGTTGATTAAGCTTCTACAGCGGTGATTTTTTTAGAGTTGTTTTTTACCTTTTCCACAAACACTTTTGCCGGCTTAAAGCTTGGTACAAAATGTTCAGGGATAATGATCGCAGTATTTTTAGAAATATTTCTAGCGGTCTTCTGTGCACGTTTCTTTACCACAAAACTTCCAAAACCTCTGACGTATACATTCTCGCCACTGATCATGCTATTCTTGATTACCTTGAAAAAAGCCTCAACTGCTTCCTGCACATCTACTTTCTCAATTCCTGTCTTTGTTGATATTTCTGTAATAATATCTGCCTTAGTCATATTCGTTATTATTAATTAATTGTGTGTTATGTTTATCAGTGTTTTGGGGTTGCAAAAGTATTGCTTTTTAACGAGATAGGAAAATAAAAGATCATTTATTTGAAGTTTAAAGCATCACCCGAATGCAAGTTTTGTAAATAAGTATTAATAAGCTTGTACTTTTGCAAGCATGAATTTTCAACCGGAAATAATAGCCTGGTATCTGAATAATAAACGTGAATTACCCTGGAGAAATACATCTGACGCCTACATTATTTGGCTCTCCGAAATAATCCTGCAGCAAACCCGCGTAGAACAGGGTTTGCCATACTTCAACCGCTTCCTTGCAGCCTTCCCAACGGTGCAGGATTTCGCGGCAGCTACTGAAAGTGAGGTGCTTAAACTCTGGGAAGGCCTGGGCTATTACTCCCGTGGTCGCAACATGCTACATACCGCCAGGGCCGTAATGGAGCTGCATGGTGGCATTTTCCCAACCGCGTACGATACCTTGATCCAACTTAAAGGAATAGGCGATTACACGGCAGCTGCAATCAGTTCCTTCGCGGCCAAAGAATCCTGTGCCGTGCTCGATGGTAATGTGTTCCGCGTACTTGCCCGGTATTACGGCATGGACACCCCCATAAACAGCCCCGCGGGTAAAAAGGTCTTTTCAGCACTGGCTGATGAGCTCGTTCAGGGCCAGGATGCTTCGATTTACAACCAGGCCATCATGGAGTTTGGCGCCCTGCAATGCAAGCCGAAATCGCCGCTTTGCGAAAGCTGTCCGCTACGGCCGGATTGCTTTGCATATCATCACCAGCAGGTGCATTTGCTGCCGGTAAAACTGAAGCCAGGTGCGAAGCGCGTGCGCCATTTCAACTACTTCGTAGCCGAGGAAAACGGACAGGTGCTGATGAAGCAAAGAGCTGCCGGCGACATCTGGCAGCAGCTTTACGATTTCCCATTGGTGGAGACCTCCGCTGAGCACTATGCCGTGCCGGAAGAATTTGCGCAGAAGACCGCTGAACTGTTTGGCTTTAGCCCGGTTTTGCGTCCTGTGATAAACAAGAAACATGTACTTACGCACCAAATAATATATGTACAGTTCTTTGCTTTAGACAATAATATCCCTAACTTTAATAGTACGACAAGTTTTAAATGGCTCAGTAGGGCGGCCGCGATGGAGGTGCCCAAGCCAAATGTCATCAACGACTTTGTTAAATTTTATCTAACCAAATTATAAGTCCATGTCAGGTATCAATAAGGTAATTTTAGTGGGACATTTAGGCAAAGATCCTGAAGTCCGGCATTTAGATGGCGGCGTTACTGTTGCAAGTTTCCCCCTGGCCACTTCTGAAAGTTATAACAAAGACGGAAAACGCGTAGAACAAACTGAATGGCATAACATCGTGCTTTGGCGGGGCTTAGCTGAAGTCGCTTCGAAGTATTTAACCAAAGGGAAGCTGGTGTACATAGAAGGCAAACTACGAACGCGCACCTTTGAAGACCGCGAAAAAGTAAAGAAATATGTGACCGAAGTGGTGGCGGAGAACTTTACCCTGCTTGGTCGTAAAAGTGACTTCGAAAGCCCGGCACCTGCGGCTGCTGCACCGAAAGCGGAACATGATTTTTCAGGTACGAATGACATCAACGGAGATATTCCATTTTAGATAATAACAGATCTGCATAATCCATATTGAATTTGTGCCGCTTTACATGAAAGATGTAAAGCGGCTTTTTTTTGCGCGGAACAGTTTGCAGTTTAACACGGGGTCTATACGGTGTTCATACGGCATCCACCCGGCCATAACCCTATGTAGCCGTATAGACCCCGTGTAGAGGGCGCATCAACCCCGGGTTGATCCCGAAGCTGGTACCTAATTGATACCTGGCAGACCTGGGAATGACCGGGCACAAAAAAACCGCTCCAGGTTACTGAAGCGGTTTTAAATATGTTTGAAAATATCTACTTAATCTTGGTGTAGTAGATGTTTAGCTTTACTTTATTTGTCGTGTTGCCAAAAGAACCGATAACAGATCTGCTGGAAGATGTAGGCAATCCAAACAGGTCGTAATCTACCGTTGGCGCCAGGAAGGTACCATAATCAACAGTTTTGCCATCTAGCAATTCCTGCATGTAACGCGTAACAATGAACGTATAGTTCTTTTTGGTTGAATTGTAACGCCCAATATAACTTGGTACCACGCGGGAGTCAGGTAGCAGGACTTCCACATCTGGAATGTGTACGCGTTGCCCACCGATATCATAGCGGTATAAAGCCATACGGCTTGCCGGATCAAAAGGAGAAACATCACTGCCAGCCTCAATTGGCACAACCAGTTCTGCTTTATTGATAATCACTTTACCACCTAAGCTTTGCACAAGGTTTGCCAGATGCGGGAAAGAGATTTTATTTCTCAAGCCTGAGGTACCTTGAAGGTAAGTGGTTTGATATTGTACCGTCGGATTAGCCAGTTGAGTTTCCACAGGTGTACCGGTATAATTGTGCTTGATGGTCGCAGCAACAGGGTTCGTTGTAGGTGTGATTGGGAACTCGCCCGCCACGGTATCAATCTTACCTGCTGTGGTTGCATTGGACTGTTTAAAATAAACTTCCAGCATTGCACCTGCAGTGCCGGCCATGTTGAAATGTGCGATAGCACCTCTGCCAGTGACTCTGGTCTTGTTTACACTGACGTGCAAGCCTTTGAATCGTGCATTGAAAAAGGCATCGTTGGTAAGTGCATTCACAGGGATCTTTAAGATCTGTGCGGTGATGAACTGCTTATCTAAAGGAATACGAAGTGCTTTAACGCCGACTACCGAATCTGGTTTTCCAGCAATGACCTTTGTGTACTTAACCGGTGTGTTTGGTTTGATACGGCCGGTGAAATTACCCACAATGCCATTTGGAACAAGCTCCGAGCTGGTGTTGAATGCCCAGTCCTTATTGCTCATGAAAGCGGTCTGGGTAGAAAGGTCGTCTCTAAGCTGATGCACATCTACGCTGTATATAGCGGTGGAGTCGCCATAGAATTCTGAAGCATAAGGCAGTACCAGGACCGCGGAGTCAAGTGCGGCATCCAATTGGATTTTGTAAGCTGCGTTTGGCAGGTTTACGCTCATGGCAAGGCTCGCTTCAGTTGTACCCAAAACAGGATCGTTTAACAGTCCTAGTGGGTAGCGGCTAATGCCGTTGGTGTTTGTCGGGTCCTCGCGTAAGGTTTCCGTGCGAATGGTTACCGAGTCGATTAGTTCACCTGAAACCGCAGTTTCGGGATCTACATCAAGACCTATGGTGTTTGAAGATTTGCAGGACGCAAAAAGAAAAAGACCTATCAACAGGGTTAATAAGTCTATTTTGTAAAATCTCATAATAAATTAATAATGCTTTTAAGCTATTGACTGTAATTCTTCAGTTGAGATCTCTTCGTATAGATTATAGAAGTTCTCAAAATTTTCTGTTAAATTATAAGCTAAAGTTGGCTTGTTGGAATCTTTAACAAATTTTAACACATCGTCTTCAAGCTTTTCGTCGGCTAACACTACTGCATCTGAGTAGGTTATGGCGCCAATATGCATGGTGCTGCAATCTGCTTTTTCAAATACTTTAGTATCCGCTTCAGTCATGTTGTTCATCACTGCTTTGGTACATAGGTTAGCATTTAAATTTTCAGTGAAGCAGTTTTCATAAACGGAGTAAACAACTTTTGAATTCTTGAATGTTGGATCATTCTTGTAGCTGGTTTTGATGTAAACTGGTACAAGTGCGGTCATCCAGCCATGGCAGTGCACGATATCTGGTGCCCAACCTAACTTTTTCACCGTCTCTAATGCGCCTTTACAGAAGAAAATCGCTCTTTCGTCGTTGTCTTCATAAAATTTGCTTTCTTTGTCCCTGAAAACATACTTGCGGTGGAAGTAGTCTTCGTTATCCAGGAAGTAAACCTGCATACGAGCTGCAGGAATAGAGGCAACTTTAATAATTAAAGGATTATCATTATCATCGATAACGATATTCATGCCTGATAAGCGAATCACTTCGTGTAATCTATTCCT
>Ga0265798_10001479_pt1 | contig 36518 bp, 31 predicted proteins | sample P3T30metagenome_FD_192430 | JGI IMG/M metagenome (GOLD analysis project Ga0265798, IMG submission 192430) | Plant litter microbial communities from East Loma Ridge, Irvine, California - P3 T30 | ecosystem: Environmental > Terrestrial > Plant litter > Unclassified | place: USA: California...
GTACGGGAAATACTCCGCCACGGTGAAGGGCGTGGGAGACGCGGGGATCTGCGGCATGATCATGGAACCGAGGTCTTTTTCGATATTGCGCAGCAGCGCTGCCCGAATCGTCTCTCGGTAGAACACCCGTCCGGAGACCACCGTGCGGTAGAACTGTCCCTCGGCGTCGGCGCTGTAGAGCAGGCCGAGTTCGGTGATGCAGCCGAGCGGATCGAGCCGCACCGGGATCGCCTCGACGTAGACCATGGGAAGCCGGCGACGTGCCTCGTAGAGGTCTTCCTCGTTCAACCATCCGGGGTTCGGATCAGGGGTTCGAATGCTCATAGTCCCATCATGCACCACAACCGGTACTGGCGTTCGGCAGGTGTCACTTGCGCAGCTTCAGCAGGGTGCGTCGGCGGTGGTGTGTCAGTCGGAGGCCGTCTCGAAGTCCACGACGAGCCTGGCGGGATCGCTCAGGAGCTCCACGGAGAAGGGGACCTCCTCCTGCAGACCGATATGGTACTGCGAGTGCGCCTCGAAGGGACCCTGGATGTGGACCTCCTCGAAGACCGCACCCGTGCCGCGCTCGTAATACTCATTCGTCTCAACCTGGTCCGCCACCTCTTCCTCGGGCAGCCAGGAGGGTCCATTGATGTTGACCTCGAGTATGGACTCGCCGGCTATCTCGATGGGTTTTCCCCGGCCGATCTCAGCTGCGGAGTCCACATACTCCACGCGCCAACCCGGTTCGCCAACGCCGCTGAACTCAAAGACCACGCGGTCGTATCCGTCGTGGATCCCTGAGCGAACATCGATGAGCTGCTGGTCACCGTCTCCCTGGGAGAGCGCCGAGGGGAAGCCCTCAGACTCTCGGGGCTCGGTGGTGAACTGGGCACTGGAGGCGGTTTCGGAGGCCTCCGAGGTGGGACTCTCTTCCGGGTCCGTTGCTTCGCTGGGGGAGGCGCTGGGCTCATCCGCGGAGTCGGAGCTGGGTTCCACAGTCTCCGGCGCGGAACTCTCCTGCGAGGTCGCGGCTGATTGATTCCCTGCATCAGGATCCTGATCGGCTCCACAGCTGGTGAGCACCAGCAGTGCTGCGGTGATGGTCGCGGCGGTCAGACGGTTCGTCACGGAGCCTCCTGTGCTGGGTATCAGATGATGTCTTCGAGCGGTCGTCCCATGGCAGCGCGGCGTTCAGCGTGGTTGATCTTATGCCGACGTGATTCGGTGGCGAGGATGACCACGAAGGCGCCCATGGCTGCGCAGATCGCGACCCATACGGAGGTGACCTCGGAGAGAATCCGGGGGAAGATCAGCCAGAACATCCCCCAGCCCATGCCCAGGGCAAGCGTGATCCGTCCGCGTTCGGTCATGGCGTAGTAGGCCGCGGCCCAGATGCAGATGCCGAGCCCGATGAGGGCCCAGATAACGGCTGGTATTCCCGGTACGCGCCATCCCATGGCAGTGAGCCAGATGGACAGCGAGGACATGCCAGCAACCAGCGCCCAGCCGGCGAAGAGACCGGTGGTGGTATCGGCAAGGCGGCGTTCCAGTGAGGTGCGCGCGGTGCGGAAGGTGAACTGACGGATGGCGTCGATCAGAGCCAACGCTGCGGCCAGCGCTGCCAGGGCGGCCAGCGTCAGCATCGAGTGGTGCACTGCGGCGGTCCAGATCAGCATGAACAGCGAGGCTGATCCGACCTGCCAGCCTGAACGTCGTTGCCGCGGTGTCGCGGTCTGCGAGGTGGTCCACTGGTAGATGGCGTGTGCCGCGAGACCCAGCACGATGAACGGCCAGAGCCAGTAGAAGTTTGCATGTGGCGAGAGCAGCGCGAACTCACCGGAATACCAGCCCTCGGAGTGCGTATCCAGCCCGTTTCCGCCCAATATGGCAGGACCTGAGGTGAACGCGCCGAACATCCACACCATGGAGATCACCGCTGCCAGTGCGCCGAGGCTGACGAAGATCTGGCGGTAGAGATCGCTGCGCACCGGTGCTGGATCTGGATCACGGGAGGGAAGGTTATAGGGCGGGATATAGGTGAAGAGATCCTCTTCGTCGTCGGCGAACTCAACGAACTCGCGTCCCGTGGGACGGAAGTTGGGAGCCGTCGCTGCCTCGATGGCAGCCGCCTTCTCCAGAATCACATCGCGTTGGCGCTGTTCATCCAGCGCTCGACGAGGTTTGGGCAGGGACAGCGGAGCTCGTTCAGGATCCTGGGCGGTGACAGGCTTCTGTGCCGCCGGTCGCGCGGCCGGGGATTCTGGCGCTGACGGTGACTCGAGCGCAGAGGGCGACTCGTGCCTTGACGGTGACTCGGGCGCTGACTCTGGCTCTGCCTCGACCTGCTTCTCGGTCAGCGGACCTTCCACGGCGGTCTCGGCAACGGGTTCCGGTAGCTGCTCGGCCGCGCCCGCGTGGTCCTGCGGCGGGGTCTCTGCGGAAGGTCGCCGGAAGGCTGAGGTGAGGCGGCGCGTGGCACCCATGAACTTCTCGTCGATGTTGTCGAAGAAGCTGCTGAGTCCCGCCTGCGTGTGCGAGGTCTCATCAAGAACGGGTTTGGCTGGGGTGGGGTGACTGAGTCGGACGCGCTGCGCCTCGGCTTCCGCGGCTGTGGGCTTCTCGGCCGGAGAAGGGGCCGGTGGTCCTTCAGCGGGGGCAGACTCGAGGTCGGGCTCGTGCTCGGTCCGCTCAAGATCCGTGGGCTCGGGCGCAGACTCGTCGGCAGGCTGGTCCGGATCCAGGTCCGGGGTCGGCTCAATGGCCTCATCCCGGTTGGCAGAAGCTGGGTGCTCAGATGCCGCGAGAGTGTCATCGGCGGCAGGCAGCGTCTCGGTGGACTCGTCCTGGGACTTCTCGGTCAAGCCCGTGTCCCCCTCTGGTTCATAGCTGGCGTATGCGTTCACTGCGGTGGATTCGGAATCCTCCGGAATAGGTGGGTCACGTTGCTGCCGGCTTCTGTTCGGCCCCCCGACGCGAACGATGCCTGGTCAACAGCACGGTAATTCCCAACCCCACCAGGGTACCCACAACGATGGCCGCTGCCGTGCTCGCCCAGGGTGGGAGACCCGTAGTTGTTCCCGTAATGTAACCTAATCCGACCAGCCAGAGGGTCCAGGTCAATGCGCCCAGCAGAGAGAGTGCGACGATCGCGCTCCCGCCCAGGCGCATGATGCCGGCGGTGGCCATGGAGGCGGAGCGTCCTCCGGGAATCCCGCGGATCAGCAGGAGCCCGGCCCAGGTCGTGGCACCCCCAGCACGGATGGAGATGCGCAGCATCTTGCGGTGCAGCCTTCGGCCCCAATTCCAGCGGTAGAGCAGACGTATGAGTTTGTACCTGAACAGCAGATACACGCCGATGTCACCCGCGAGGCAGCCGATGAAGGTCACACCCAGCACCAGCAGCAGCGGAAAGATCTCCTCAGCCGCCATGGTTCCTGAGGCGATCACCATGACCTCAGAGGGGAACGGCGGAACGATCGCGGTGAACGCCACTGCCACCGCGAGGACCACGAAGTAGAACAGCCCCCACTCTTGATACAGCGCGGGATCGCCGAGGTCGTTGATTCCCAGGGCGATCGCGGGGATGGTCACTGCGGGGACTCCTGGAGTGTGCGTGGTGAGGTGAAGCTGCGCGAGACGCCATTGAGCGGATCGGTGAAGGACAAGGTCTTGGCCAGCAGCTGCAGCGGCTTGTCGAACTCATCGGGTGCGTCGTCAAGAAGTTCGGGGTAGAACCGGTCATTCAGAATACCCAGGCCCAACAGCGCCATGTGGATGCGCAGCTGGTGAGTCTTGCCCGTATGCGGCGTCAGCCGGAAATGTCCTACCTCATGGCCGGAGACGCTCGTGCCAGAAGCCAGCAGCTCCACCCTGGAGGAGGAGTTCGCACCGGGGATGGACTCGGTGCGGCGTTTGCCCTGGCGGGCTCGTCGGTCATGCGGACGTCTGCCCGAATGCTGTGGTTCATAGGCAGCCAGCTGTGAGACGACAACTCCCTTGGTCTTCTCGATTCTGTTGCGCACACTGAGCGGGAACCGTGAGCCGAGTGCATCCGCGCTCAGCTGGGTTGGAGCGGCGGAGACGCACTCATAGGTCTTATCGACCTCGCGGTTCTCGAAGAGCAGCTGGTAGGCCCCGCGGGTGGCCGGTTCCTTGGAGAAGAGCACCACCCCGGCAGTGCCGCGATCGAGCCGGTGAATCGGGACCAGATCGGGGACTCCGAGCGTATTGCGCAACCGCACCAACAGCGACTCCTGGACATAGCGTCCCGCCGGGGTCGTCGGCAGGAAGTGCGGCTTGTCCACCACGAGGAGATGTTCGTTCTCATAGATGATCTCTTCGCGCACCGGCAGCGGCACCTCATGGCTCACCGACCGGTAGTACCAGAGGAACTCGGCGGCGCCGAGGGGCGTAGCGGTGCCCAGCGGCATGCCGTCGACGTCGACCACCTCGCCGTCGTGGAAGCGCTGGGTGATTCCGCCGTGGTCGATATGCCCGAAGGTCTCCAGCACGTAATCATGGATCGTCGGCCAGGGTCCGGTCAGGGGCACACGAAGGCGCGTGGCATTGACCCCGTTGCGCACGGGAAGCGGAGATTTCTGTGTCACAGGAATGAATGGATGCGGTCAGTACTGGCCTGGGAGGCTCAGCCCCAGACCGGTGCCTCTGCGCTTGCTGTGGGCTCGGGCTGGCCCAGGGGCTGGTTGACCTGCCAGGACATGCCGAAGCGATCCTTGACCCAGGCGAAGTTGGCGGCGAAATCGTAATCGCCTGGCTCCATCAGGAACTCTCCACCTGGAGCGAGGCTGTTGACGATCTGGTTGAACTCCTCGGTGGAATCCACCACGACCGCGATCGAGACGGAAGGGGTGAAGCTGAACTGGTGCTTCATCAGGCTGTCCTGAATCATTAACACCTGCCCACCGATCTTCAGCTGTGCTGTCGCGACCAGGGGAACCGGCACGTCGATGACCTCATCGGGGTCATCCTCTTCGGCGAGTTCGCTCGTGGTCAGCTCGGTGGACGAGTGCTCGGTCGCGCTGGCCGCGTCGACCTCTTCCACCGGGATGCTGGCAGGTTCCTCGGCGTCGACCACGTCGTCGTCCTGACCGAACTCATCCTGGTCAAGATCCTCCGCGCCGAGGTTCGCTGCTGAGGGGCTGTCTGAGGTGGGGTTCTCTGGGGTGGGGTTCTCGGCTGCAGCCTGTGCCGGCTCATCGCCGGTGTCCAGATCTGCTGAATCCTCGAGGTCGGGATCGGCCAGTGCGGAGGCTCCAGAGGCTGGCTCCACCGTCTTTGGCGGAGTGGGGTCATAGATCTCGGTGCCCTCGGGGTGGTGCACGATCTCCAGCAGTTCGGCGTCAGGGAAGACATCGAGGTAGTGGTCGATCGCTTCTTGGGCCTGACCCTGGAACATCAGAAACGGAATGCAAAGAGTCATGGGATCAGCGTAACGGGAAATTTGTGTCCTGGGACCGCTGTGCGCTCAGGGCGTGAAGTTGCTCCGCGCGGCTCAGGGAGCGAAGCGCAATCCGGAAGGGGAGGAGTTGAAACCGGCATCGCGGAGCAGCTGTCCCAGCGGGTGAGTCAGTATTCGCTCGCCGTTGACCCGCTCCACCGCGATCCGTCCGGTCTTCGCCGCGCGCAGCGCGGGCACCAGGGCGCGGGAGATCATATCCATCACCGACTCATCCTCGGTGAAGAGCAACAGGGTCCGGCCGCCGCGTTCCATATACAGGACGAGTTCTCCGCGGTAGAGCACGACGACGGCGCCCGCCTTGCGTCCCGGCCGGTGCGTAGAACTCTCCAGCTCAGGCCAGTCCAGGGCCGCGCCATAGGGATTGGCCGGATCCGTGGCCGCGAGGACGACGGCGGCATCCTGTTTCGCGGCCCCCGCAGACTTCCCGTTTCGGGAGTGGACCGTGCCGAAGTCTCCACCAGCGGAATGTCCGGAGGTCTCTGCAGTGTCCTTCTCTGCGGCGTCTTCAAGGCGTTCAGAGATCCAGCGCAGCTGATCGATGGTGGCCGAGGAGGTGAACTGCGCTGCGCCGAGCTGCTCGATGAAATACCCACGGCGGATCTGTCCGGAGTCCTCGGCGGCAGAAAGCACCTTATAGACCGCGGCGAAGCCTCCCTTGGACGCTGTGCCCAGGCCAGACTGCTGCTCAGCCATCACCGAACCGCGGGTGACTACGCCGTAGCGGTCAAGCAGGATCTCGGCCCGAGTATGCGCAGCGAGCGTCGGCTCAGCGGATCCTGCGGGGACCAGCTGCCAGCGACCACCTGCCCCGTCGGGGCCACCACCGGATGCGCCGATCCGGCTGCGGTGTGATTCGGTGGCACGGCGCAGCGCCATGCGTCGCGAGGTGTGCCGGGGGCGGGCTGGAGTGGGCTGCTTCTTATGCGCCGTGGTGCCGGTAGACATGAATCTGCGCAGCGCGCTGAAGCTGTCGGGGGCGACCCGCCCGGCCCAGAACAGCTCCCAGAGCGCGCCCTTGGTAGTTTCTCGGGAGACGGTCAGCTCTGGATCCAACTGGTCGTGGAGGGCCTCGATGAACCACGCGCCACCCCGGGTCAGCACCTCGAGGATGGCGTCCTGCAATGCCGTGGGGGTGAAGTCCTCGCCGTTGCTGCCCATACCTGCGCTGCCCGGCTGATTGAGCAGCACTGCGGCGTCCTCGCGTGGGTAGAAGGCTAGCCATCCGTCGTGCCCGCTCAGCGCACCCTTGCCCACTGCCAGGAACTCACCAGCAGCAAGGAGCTCATCCAACATGGCGGGCCGGTAGTCCGGGATCCGTGCCGGGAGGATGTAGGACTCCCAGGCACTGGCCGGTGCGGCCGCCCCGGAGAGCTGCCCGAGCGATTCTGCGAGGGCTGAGACGCCTGAGCTGGAGGATCCCTTGCCTCGGGCGGCGGTGATGCCCTGCCACTCCAGCAGGAATTGGCCGTAGGCAGGAGTCGGGACGGGTTCGACCTGGGCGCGCAGCGCGGCGAGGGATCGGCGCCGGATCCTGCGCAGCATCTCGGTGTCGCAGTATTCGACAGTCCCCGGGCGGGCATCGGCCGGGATCTCTCGGTCGGGCCGGAACAGGCCCTCCACCACGCGGTGCTCACGGACCAACCGAGTCAGCGTGTCCACCACGACGGCGCGGCTCAGCCCCAGCTCGGCTGCGGCTTCCTCCACCAGGAAAGGTCCGTGGGTGCGCGCGAAGCGGCCGAGGAGATCTCCGAGCGGATCCTCCACCGGCTCCAGGAAGGCATAGGGGATGCCTACCGGCGTGGGGGTGCCGAGTCCATCGCGAAGGCGGGACGCATCTTCGATCGCGGCATAGCGCTCTTCGGTCTGCTCGGTCTGGCCGGTCTTGCCCGAGGCGTCAGCGGCGCTCGGCTCTGCTGCTGCAGCTGAGCTCTTCCCGGAGCGCCACATCACGCGGAAGGCGCGCTGGCTGGCGACCAATGCCTCGGCGTGGTCTTTGGCGGGCTCACCCTCCTCGAGCCGGGCGGCGAGCTGTTCGGCGGTCAGCGGGCCAAGCAGCCGGAGCAGGTCTGCGACCCCTTCTTCTCCGCGCAGACGACGTGAGGGAAGCAGGCGCTGCGCGTACTCCTCGGACTCGACGATGATCGCGGCGTCGAGGAACTCACGCAGCTCGACCCGGCCAAGGAGTTCTCCCAGCAGTGCGGGGTCTACCGAGAGCGCGGCGGCCCGACGTTCCGCCAGCGGGGAATCCCCCTCGTAGAGGAACTGGGCGATGTAGCCGAAGAGGATGGACTGCGCGAAGGGGGAGGGCTTGGGAGTGGTGGTCTCGACGATCTTGAGCTTGCGCTGGGCGATGCTGCGCAGCAGCTCCAGCAGGGCGGGCATGTCATAGACGTCTTGGAGGACCTCCCGCATGGCCTCCATGATGACGGGGAAATCGGGGTAGCCGGAGGCGACCTCCAGAAGCTGAGAAGACCTCTGACGCTGCTGCCAGAGCGGGGTGCGCTGTCCAGGGTTGTGCTTCGGCAGCAGCAGGGCGCGCGCAGCGGCCTCACGGAATCGTCCCGAGAAGAGAGCAGAGGAGCTGACCTGGGCGGTGACCAGGTCCTCGAGCTCATCCGGGTCGAACACGAAGAGCTCCGCGCCTGGCGGATCCTCGTCCATCATCGGAACGCGCAGCACGATGCCGTCGTCGCTGGCCATGGCCGAGCCGTCCAGTCCGAAGCGATCATGCAGGCGCTCGCCGACAGCCAGGGCCCAGGGCGCGTGGACCTGCAGTCCGTAGGGGGAGAGCAGGACGATTCGCCAGTCGCCGAGCTCGTCCTTGGTCTGTTCCACCACCAGAGTCGTATCGCTGGGCAGCACTCCGGCGGCCTCTTGCTGCTCGTTGAAATAGCGCAGCAGATTCTCCTGCGCCCAGGTGTCCATCCCCAGCGCGGTCAGCCGTTCCGCCGTGGGGTCGGAGGCGCCGGCGTGGACCTCGCGGGTGAAGCGTCCCAGTGCGCGTCCCAGCTCTGCGGGACGGCCGAAGCCATCACCGCGCCAGAAGGGGAGGGACGCTGGTTGCCCGAAGGCGGGGGAGACCAGCACCCGGTCGAAGGTGATCTCCTCGATTCGCCAGCTGGTGGCGCCCAGCGCGAAGACATCTCCGATCCGTGATTCGTAGACCATCTCCTCATCGAGCTCACCGACCCGACGTCCGCCGGATCGCGCGGAACCGGAATCTTCTCCCCCGGCGAGGTAGACCCCGAAGAGACCGCGATCGGGGATAGTGCCGCCGGAGGTCACCGCGATCCGCTGGGCGCCGGGGCGGCCGGTGATCGTGCCGGCGTCGCGGTCCCAGATCACCCTGGGCCGAAGCTCTGCGAACCGGTCGGAGGGGTACTTGCCTGCCAGCAGGTCAAGGGTGGCCTCATAGGCGGAGCGCGGAAGGGTGGCGAAAGGAGCGCTGCGGCGCAGGGTCTCGAACCAGGTCTCGACATCTAGTGCGTCCATGGCGGAGGCGGCCACGGTCTGCTGGGCGAGGATATCGAGCGGATTGCGGGGAATGTGCAGCGCTTCGATCTGCCCGGCCAGCATGCGCTCCACGATCACCGCGGTGCTCACCAGGTCTCCACGGTGCTTGGGGAAGAACCAGCCCACGGAAACCTCGCCCACCTGGTGGCCCGCGCGGCCGATGCGCTGGAGTCCGGCGGAGACAGCGAAGGGTGCCTCCACCTGGATGACCAGGTCCACGGCGCCCATATCGATGCCGAGTTCCAGCGAGGAGGTTGCGACCACACAGCGCAGATGGCCTGATTTCAGGGCTTCCTCAGTGAGTTTGCGCTGTTCCTTGGAGACCGAGCCGTGGTGTGAGCGCGCCAGGGGGGCGGGCTGCTGGTTCTCGGCGTCCTGTGCGAAGGCGTCATCTCCGGCGGAGCGATCTCCGCTGGGACGATGGCCGGTGTTGCTCCGGGCGTCGTCGTCGCTGCCTGGTTCCTCCGGCGGCTGGCGCTCGGACCAGATCTCGTTGATCCGTCCGGTGAGCTTTTCAGCGAGTCGGCGGGAGTTCACGAAGACGATCGTGGAGCGGTTCTCGGTGACCAGATCCACGATGCGGTGCTCCACATGTGGCCAGATGCTGGGCTGCAGCGGTTGGTCGCTGAGCACCGAGTCATCCGGTGCGAGATCTGCGAGCACATCGGCGAGGACCTTCGGCTGCCCGCTCTCGGCGGAGTCTCCTGAGTTGTTCTTCTGCGCGTTGGGGGCTGTGGGGAACGGCGTCGCGCCTTGAGGCGGAGCGGTGCTGGGGGAGGCGAGATCCTCCACGGGAACCGAGACCGTGATGTCCCATTTCTTCTCGGACTTCGGCGCGACGATCTCCACACTGGCAGAGCCGCCCAGGAATCGGGCGACCTCTTCGCGCGGCTCCACCGTGGCGGAGAGTCCGATCCGCTGGGCGGGAGCCTCGAGCAGGTTGTTCAATCGCTCCAGGGATACCGCCAGGTGGGCGCCGCGCTTGGTCCCGGCCAGCGCGTGGACCTCGTCAATGATCACCGTCTTGATCCCAGCGAGCGTGCTGCGCGCCTGGGAGGTCAACATCAGGTAGAGCGATTCGGGGGTGGTGATCAGGATCTGCGGTGGCTTCCGCACGAGGTCGCGGCGTTCTTTCGGCGTGGAATCTCCGGTGCGCACCCCGACCGTGATCTCCGCGGGCTCTTCTGCGATGCCCTCGGCGGCAAGGCGTCGAGCGGTGTGCGCGATGCCCACCAGGGGGCTGCGCAGGTTGCGTTCGATGTCCACGCCAAGAGCCTTCAGCGGGGAGATGTAGAGGACCGAGGTGCCCTCCGTGGGTTCGGCGAAGAGCCGGTCGATGGACCAGAGGAAAGCCGAAAGGGTCTTGCCGGAACCGGTGGGAGCGACCACCAGCGCGTTCTTTCCCTGCGCGACGGCGTTCCACGCCCCGGCCTGAGCTGCGGTGGGCTGCCCGAAGGATGCTTGGAACCAGCGCCGGGTGGGCTCGGTGAAAGGTTCCAGGGCGGTCATGGTCTTACTCTAAATGGCGGCACGGACCTGGGCCGACGCCCCCAAGAGCCTGCGGCGCGACCCACCCCTCATCCCTGGGGCGTAAACGGGTGCAATAACTCCGCGCAAGAGGTCCATTCCGCCTGTTTTCGCCCCAGGGATGCCGGTCCCTCAGGCGTAGCGCGCTGCGCAGTTCAGCGGGCGAAGCGCAGGATGTCCTCGCGGCGCAGCGGACGGTTGAACAGCGGTCCATCGGGTTCCATGATGCGTCCCGCGGCAAGGGACCCGACCGAGACCGGGTCGAAGCCCATTCGCATCAGCAGTCCCATGACCAGTCCGCGGGCGGAGTCATCGTCTCCTGCCACTGCGAGCGCTCGTCGCTGGGACATGTCAGCGGTGGGCTGGGCGCCGTCGTCGAAATCTGCGTGGGCAATGTGGTTCAGCGCCTTGACCACGCGCGCGCTGCGGAACTGCCCGGCAAGCGCCATGGAGGTGGGGAGCTGTTCGTCCACTGCGGCTTGCAACCAGCTCGGGAGCAGCTCATCGGTCCAGGTGTTCGTGGCATCCACCAGGACTGTTCCGGCGACCCATTCCGGGTCCACTTCCTCGAGCTCTTCCTGTGGAACTGCGAGGATGACGATCCCGCTGGAATGCCGGGCGCGCAGAGCGATGTCTTCGGCGTCTACCGGGACCGCACCGGGGGCGTAGATCTTGAGGTGATGCTGCAGCGCCCGGGGTGGTCGGGTGGAGGCGATGTCCACCGCGATTCCGGCCCGGAGCAGCGTGCGTGCGAACGCGGTGCCAGCCCGCCCGGCGCCGAGAACGCCGACGATGGCTTCGGGCTCAGACATGGTGATAGGACCGCCCCGCTGAGATCTCCTGGGCACGGTAGACCTGCTCGGCGAGCAGCATGCGCACCAGCTGATGAGGGAAGACCAGTTTGGAGAGCGACCAGACGAAATCCGCGCGCTGCTGCAGCTCATCGGTGACCCCGTAGGCGCCGCCGATGACCACGACGATGTGCTCACCCCGGTCGAAGCTGCCCTGCAGGTGCGCGGCCAGGCCGGGGGAGCTGACGTTGGTGCCTCGTTCATCGAGGAGGATCACGTGGTCCTTGGGCTTCAGCGCCGCTGCGATCCGCTCGGACTCCTCCTGGCGGGCCGCGTCGAGTTCGCGGGAGGAATGCGGGAGCAGCTTCCAGTCCAGGTCATAGGGCTTGCGCAGCCGCTTGGTGTAGCGCTCGATTCCCTCCACGGCCCATTTCTCATGCTTCTTGCCGATGGCCAGGGCAGTGATGCTCATGCGCCCGAGACTACCGGCAACCTTAGGATGGAGCCCATGCCTGCACAGTTTCACATTGCCCCGGTGGCCGAGATGAACCCGGTCTCGCTGTATCGATTGCTCCAGCTCAGAACGGATGTCTTCGTGGTGGAGCAGCAGTGCGCCTACCCGGAGCTCGACGGCCGGGACCTTGAGTCCGGCGCCGTGATGATCTGGGCCCAGGACCGCAAGGACCGCAAGGACCGCAAGGACAGCAAGGACAGCCAGGATCAGTCAGAGAACGACGACGACGGCGCCATCACCGCGACGCTTCGGGTGCTTCGCGAAGCCGATGGCTTTCGGATTGGACGCGTGGTGGCGAGCTCTGCTGTCCGGGGAACCGGGATCGCGGGTGAACTGATGCGGAAGGCGCTGGAGTATTGCACCGAGCAATCGGCCGAGGCTGCCGTGGTGCTCGACGCTCAGCAGCCGCTCGAGGGATGGTACGGATCCTTCGGGTTCGTCCGCACCAGTGAACCGTTCCTGGAGGACGAGATCCCCCATGTCCCGATGCGGAGAGTCGGCTCGTCTCACTGAGAGGCAGGCAGGCTCACCGCTGCTGACCCGGACCGGAGCTATCCGTTGGAATCGCAGCCGATTCCGTCGCCGTCGGCGTCGAGACCATGTGGATCTTCCCCGATGACGCGCACAGGGAAGCTGAGATCGCCACAGTTGATATCCGGCGGGTACACGGGGATGCAGGGTTCGTAGTTGGGGTCGCAGTTCGCGCCCTGCTGTTCAGGGGCGGGCGTGAGCTCAGGGGCGGGTGCGGGGGCCGGGGCTTCTTCGGCCGCGCATCCCTGGAGTGAGGTCGCGTTGTCCGCGGCGATGTAGTCGGGTTCGCGGCTGTGGAAGTCGTACCCGTCTCTGGAGTCATAGCGCGCGGTGGCCAGCCCCTCCTCGATCAGGGTCAGCCCGGCGTCGGTCCCATTGACGTCCAGGTAGCGCAGGATCCGGTCGTAGCGGTCGGCATCATCGCCGTCGCGAGTCAGTGTGACTGTCTTGCCCTGCACGAGTTCGCCCATGCGTGCGGAGGCGGTGTCGAAATTGCACTCGCCCCGCTCTGGGGTGTCGATCCCGGTGACGCGGACAGTGTCTCCGCTGTCGAGCTCCACAGTGTCGCCATCGATGATCCGCACGACCACGGCGGTGCTCTCGTTCGGGTCCGCGGTGGGAGTGGGCGTGGGGGTTGGAGTCGGCGTCGGAGTGGGGCTGGGAGTCGAGGTTTCTGTCTCCGTAGACTCCTCGGACGGTTCCGCTGATTCTTCGACCTCTTCCGGTTCCTCGGACTCAGGCGCTGCTGACTCTTGATCTGCACTGTCTGCGGCTCGCTCATCGGCATCGGCCGGGTTCAGAGCGACGGCGATCATGCCGATCACGATCAATAGCGTGAAGAAGCCCACCAGTCCGCCGCAGCCGATGGTCGCGATCTTGGCTAAGAGCGGCCATTGTTTGAACTTCTGCCACGCGGAGAGCTTCTGCTGACCATGTGATGGAGATTCTGCGGGCATGGGGTATCGCCCCGGGTGCTGCGACATCAGTGGAACCTCATCAAGTTCGAGTGACAGACCTGTGCGGGGAGCATGAGTCTGACCTCAGAGTAACCTGACCTGCAGCTCTTCCTGGTCCCGCCAAGGGTGCCGCGTTACTCTCCTGCCATGGAGTTCAAGATCCCGGATAATTGCGGTAACTCACCGCGCATGATGATCGTGGCCGAGCTCTGCCGTGCGTGGGGAGAAGGAGACCAGGACTACCTGGATGCATGGCTGGCCGAAGATGCAGTCTGGACGACCCACCCTGAGGTGGGTTCTGCGGACATTGCGAGCTTGGAGCTCGAGAACGTGGTCACCCACGGTCGGGTAGGTTCCTGTGATGGGATCGCCGTCCGCGCGGACGGCTCGCACCTGCACTTCGCGCATTTCTTTCGGTTTGCGTCCACGGCCAAGACCGCGAAGGTCCGTGCCATCACCTCATACGTAGTCGTCTCAGCGCAGGAAGAAGACTGATGCCACCGTCAACCACAGGTGAATACGAGGGATTCATCGGCTGGGTGCTCAGCCTGATGGAACGCTTCGGTGAGTTCGGGGTGGGTCTGGCGATCTTCCTCGAGAACTTCATTCCGCCGATACCTTCTGAAGCCATACTCCCGGGAGCTGGATTCCTCGCTTACGCGGGGCTGATGAGTCCCTGGGGTGCGTGGATCTGGGCGAACGTGGGTTCATTGCTTGGTGCGGTGCTCTGGTACGGAGTGGGGGCTGCCCTGGGGGCTGAACGCACTCGCGCCATCATGGGGCGGCTGCCACTGTTGAAGGTGCAGGACTTCGACAAGGCCGAGCGCTGGTTCGACCGCTGGGGTCACTGGGCAGTCCTATTGGGACGCTGCGTGCCGATCGTGCGGTCCTTCATCTCGATACCAGCAGGGATCACCCGAATGCGGATGATCACGTTCCTGTTCTTCACGCTGATCGGCTCGGCCATTTGGAACGGTATTTGGATTGGTCTGGGATTCGCGTTGGGACCACGCATCGAGCCGGTGTTGGCCGAGTGGAGCGGTGCACTCTCCAGAATTGTTGTGGCGCTCGCGGTCATCGCCGTGGTGGTGTTCTTGGTCCAGCGACTCCGGAAGGTGTCCCACCGAGACCCGCTGTGAGCAACACGGACTGAGCTTCGTCTCCGCCTGCAGGTGGAGACGAAGCTCCATCTGAGAGCCGATGTGCGTCAGGTGCTGAGTACATAGCGTTGGAGTATGGAACAAATCGTGAACGGCCTGCAGTCGATAGCCCAGGTCTCAGCAGTCATCTTCGGGGTGTTCGTGTTCATCGCGGTGACCCTTGCCGCAGTGAGCAGCTACCGGCGGCACCTCCATCACTCCAGCTGATCCCACCCCGCCAGCGTTGTACTTTTCCTTATGTGGTTTATCGGGCGTTCCGCGGGCCCGGTAGACCACATAAGGACCCGGTAAAGCGCTGGGGATGCAAAAACCCCGCCGATCTGCGAAGGCAGTTCAGCGGGGTTTCTCAATCGGCGGTGACGGTGGGATTTGAACCCACGGTGCGGGGTAACCGCACACAGCATTTCGAGTGCTGCACCTTCGGCCGCTCGGACACGTCACCAGGCCCGTTGAGTATACGCAAACATCGCTCACTCACCCAAAAGCGAGGAGCTGGACAGGAAGCACGTCACCCTCAGGCCTGAAACAGGGCGTGCACCTCGCCGCAGATCTCACGGCCTCCCAGCTCCGAGATCTCCAGGACCACAGCCGCACCGGCCACCTGACAGTCCAGCTGAGCGATCAGCTCACGGGTCGCAGCGAGGGTCCCGCCGGTGGCCAACACGTCATCGACGATCAGCACTCGGTGATCAGGCGTGAGCACATCGGGCGCCTCGATCACGGCGGTGCCATATTCAAGCGTGTATTCCACGCGTCCTGCGGGAGCCGGGAGCTTTCCCGCCTTGCGGATGGGGATGAATCCGGTGCCGGTGAGGGCCGCGATCATGCCTGCCAGCGTGAACCCGCGCGCCTCGATGCCCGCGACCATGTTGAAGCTCCCGGCGAATGGCGCCAGCAGGCCTTCGGCCAGGGTGCGCAGAGCCGCCGGGTCTGCCAGTACGGGGGAGATGTCCTGGAAGAAGACGCCTGGCTTGGGAAAGTCTGGAGTGACTGCGAAAAGTGACTGCGCGTGAGCTAGCTGCTCGGGAGTAGGCGCGGAAGGACTCGGCAAGGAATGGGGTGTAGACACTCGACCAAGCCTATCCGCGGAACTGCCCGAAGAACGCGCGCAACTGCTCGGCGCATTCATGAGCCAAAACCCCCGGGTGGACCTCCACCCAGTGATTGAGCCGCGGTTCGCGCAGGACATCGAACACCGATCCCGCCGCTCCGGCCTTCTCATCCCAGGCTCCGAAGATCACCTGTTCGATCCGCGATTGATAGATCGCCCCGGCGCACATGGGGCAAGGCTCCAGCGTCACCGCCAGCACGCACCCGTCAAGCCGCCAGGTTCCCAGCGTTCTTGCTGCGGCCCTGAGGGCGGTGATCTCAGCATGACCCGCCGGATCGCCGTCGCGCTCTCGGGTGTTGAAGCCCTCCCCGAGAAGCTCACCTTCAGCAGACAGGACGACGGCGCCCACCGGGACATCCGCAGATGCACTCGCCTGGGCAGCAAGGTTCAGACAGAGTCGAATCGCGCTCTCCTGATGTTCGCGCGAGCGTGCGGACCATCCAGTCGGCGCAGGGCTTCCCTCGATGGTCGGATAAGCGTCGGGCTGAGGGGTCTCGGTCACGCTCCCAGCTTATGGGGCAGGCTCACTTGCTGCAGGTGTACTGGCACCGTTCAGCTGTCGATCTGCTCGACTCTTGGCGGTGATGGCACGAATCCAGATCACGGTGGCCCAGATGAATGCAAGGACGAACGCCACTGCGATCACTCGAACGCCCACCTCAGCTGGGGTAGGCACCAGCGGGCTCACCAGGGCGAGCAGAAAAATGATCACGAGGTTCCTCAGTATCAAGTCGCATAAGCAGGGGAAAGTGTCCTTCGAAAACACTAGTGTCCGGCTGCATGAATCGCTATTGATCTGACTGAAATGGAAACCAAAGTCGCTAAGGTGAATGTCCCATTCCTTGGGCATCGCCGCCTCCGGGGTGATGCCCAAGGGTGCTGGTAGTTTTGAGTCCATGCGCGTACAGGTTGTGGAGCACCCACTCATCTCTCATAAGCTCACCCAGCTACGCCGGGTGGAGACCGCTTCGAATCAGTTCCGCGAGCTGACTCGGGAGCTGGTCATGCTGCTCTCCTATGAGGCAAGTGGCTCCATTGCCACCGAGCCGGTGGAGATCCAGACTCCGGTGGCCACGATGACCGGAACCCAGCTTGCGGATCCCAAGCCGCTGGTGGTGCCCATCCTGCGGGCAGGCCTGGGCATGCTTGACGGGATGACCGCCATGGTCCCCACCGCCGAGGTGGGCTTTCTCGGGATGGCTCGCAATGAAGAGACTCTGGACATCATCACGTATGCGGAACGGCTCCCTGATGACCTCACCGGTCGCCACGTCTTCGTGCTGGATCCGATGCTCGCCACCGGTGGCACCCTGGCTGAGGCCATTCGTTTCCTCAAGAAGGCCAACGCCGCGAAGATTACCTGCATCTGCCTGCTGGCCGCCCCCGAGGGAATCGAGCGCCTCCGCGCCAAGGTTGGGGATATCGACGTGGAGCTCTACCTCGCCGCTATCGACGAGAAGCTCAATGAGAAGTCCTATATCGTCCCCGGTCTCGGCGACGCCGGCGACCGCCTGTACGGTCTAGCCCAGTAGGTCTCGCCGCAAGAGCCGGTAGGCGCTCCAGACGGAGAAACTGGGCTCCACCAGGTGGAATACTGTGATCCCAGTCACGATTCGGGGACGGCATCTCATTATGTGGAAGATCCCCCCTTTTGTTACTTGCGGATTCCAAATGTGACGGACACGCTGTAGTAGTCACCACAGTCCACCTGCAGCGGGGGAGTTGCTCCAATGTCCGCACACCCAAGCCAGCCGCAAAACCCTGGCTATGTTCACGTCTCTGTGCGCAATGCAGCTCGCCGGGCCGAAATGGCCCGCCGCATGCGTGCAGCCAACGCCAGCGATGCGCCCCACGAGGCTCACCCGCGCACCGCCCCTGTGCCCGTGGTGGCGCAGAACGGCGGAGGTCCCCAGATGCTGCAGCCAGACATTGTGACCCGCGGCTTCGTGGTCTACGTGGGACTCAACGAGGACACCGCAAGTGCTGCCGGTACCTCACTGCATAAGATCGCCACCGAGCTGCGTGACTATGTGGAGCACATCGCGGCCGAAGCCCAAGTCCACATCGCGATGGCTATGGCCTCGGCAGCCCACGAGGGCAGTGACCTCGAAGTGGTCCGCCAGGCGCTGGGAGATCCCACGGTCACCCACCGCGGAGTCGAGGTGCCGGTCCACACGCCGCCGGCCCCGAGCAGCTCCGGTGTCCTGATCGACCTTTCCCGCCGCGAGGTCCGCCTCGACGGCGAGGGTCTGAATCTGACCTTCAAGGAGTTCGAACTGCTGAACTACCTGGTGGACAACGGCGCCCGCACAGTGGGCCGCGAAGAGCTCCTGCAGACCCTGTGGCGCAATGTGGACGCCGACCAGATGCCCAATGAGCGGACCATCGACGTGCACATCCGTCGGCTGCGCTCGAAATTGGGCCGTCTGGCCAACACCGTGCGCACTGTCCGCGGACAGGGCTACCGGTTCTATGAACACCCCGAGGTCACCGTCTGGGCGGCCCCCGAATACTCGATCTGAGTCCCTATGCCTGAACTCCTGATCCTGCGCCACGGCGAGTCCGGACATTCCTTCTCCGGGGACGATCACAGCCGTACCCTGACCCAGCACGGGCAGGACCAGGCTCGCGCCGTCGGCCGCTGGTTGCTCCGTTCCGGGCACCTGCCGGACAGCACGATCTGCTCGGACGCCATGCGCACCCGGCAGACCTGCATCTGGGTCAATCACGAGCTGGGGGAGAAGGCTCCGACTCCGTATCTGGACCAGCGGCTTTACCTTGCCGCGCCACAGTCGATGCTCTCGATCATCCACGAGGTGCCCGAGACCGTGCAGTCCCTGCTCGTCGTCGCGCATATGCCCGGTGTCCAGGAGCTCAGCATGAGCTTGGCCTCTGCGCAGTCGCAGGAGGATCCGGTCATTCAGATGGCCGGATCATGGCCTCCAGCCGGGATTGCCCGGTTCCAACTGGACAAGCCATGGGCCGAGCTGGATGGTCGCGATGCCGTGCTCACAGACTTCTTCACCGCAGACTGAGCCCCGATCTGCGCGGCCTCAGTCTGAAGATTCCAGCAGCTGGACCAGTTCCTTGAGTGCCTGATCAGCGCCCTCTCCGCTGGCTCGCAGCACAACACGCTCACCGTGCCCCGCGTCTAAACTCATGACGCCTAGGAGGCTGTCGGCCTGTACCGAGTACTCAGGATAGGCGGCCTTCGCAATCTGGATCTCCACGGGCTTTTCTGCCGCTGCATACGCGAACGCCGCGGCAGGCCGGGCGTGAAGCCCGGCCGCCGCGGCGATCACCGCAGAGCGCTCAATCATGCAGCAGAGGCTACACCCTTACGTGCCCAACGCTTCAGTGCGATGACCGAAAGCGCGGTGACAATCGAACCCACCAGCACCGCAACCAGGAACAACCAGAAGTTGTCGATGGCGAAGGGTACGAAGATACCGCCGTGTGGTGCGTAGGAGGTGACGCCGAAGGCCATGGTCATGGCGCCGGTGACAGCACCGCCGAGCATGGAAGCTGGCAGCACGCGCAGCGGGTCAGCTGCGGCGAAGGGGATGGCGCCTTCGGAGATGAAAGCGGCTCCGAGGAGCACGGCGGTCTTGCCGTTCTCCCGCTCCGCAGCGCTGAACAGGCGGGAGTCGATGAACGTGGCGAATGCCATGCCCAGCGGCGGGACCATACCGGCGGCCATGACCGTGGCCATGATCATCAGCGGTCCGGCGTTGCCATCGGCGACTGCGCCCGAGAGGCCGGCCACGGCGAAGGAGTACGCCACCTTATTCAGCGGTCCACCGAGGTCGAAGCACATCATCAGACCAAGGATGATGCCGAGCAGGATGGCGGCGGAGCCGGTCATCCCGTTGAGCCAACCCTCAAGGGCTGAGGTCAGCCCGGCGATCGGGCCGCCGAGCACCAGCAGCATCAGGCCGCCGGCCACCAGGGTGGCCACCAGCGGGATGATCACGACTGGCATCAGTCCGGCGAGCCAGCGTGGCACGGTGAGCTTGCGGAACCACAGCGCCACCGCACCGGCGAGGACGCCGCCGACGATGCCGCCGATGAAGCCAGCCTCCATGGTGAGTGCGATCGCGCCGGCGGTGAAGCCGGGGGCGATGCCTGGACGGTCGGCCATGCCGAACGCGATGTAGCCGGCCAGTGCGGGGACCAGGAAGCCCATGGCGGTGCTGCCGAGGGTGAAGAAGACCGCGCCCAGGTAGCCACCGAGTGACCCCCAGCCGAAGAACTCCGCGGGCAGCTGATCAGGCGTGGGCAGGTTCCACAGGGTGTTCCCGAGGGCCACATCCGTGGCCACCTCGGTGATGTTGTAGCCGCCGAGCAGGAAGCCCAGCGCCATGAGCAGACCACCTGCGGCGACGAAGGGGATCATGTAGCTGACGCCGGTCATCAGGACCCGCTGGGTCGCACGACCGAAGCCTTCACGCTCACCACTGGCAGCCGTGGTGCCGTCAGAGTCCCCGGAACCTCCGGATGACACGACGGCGGCGTTGGGGTCCTTGGCCGCGGCCAGCGCTTCGGCGATCATCTTTGCCGGCTCATCGATCCCGCGCTTGACCCGGGAGGTGATGACTGGCTTGCCTGCGAAGCGGTGGCGATCACGCACGTCCACATCGGTGGCGAAGATGACGGCGTCGGCCGCGGCGATGGTATCGGCGCCCAGCGGAGTCGCACCGGAAGAGCCCTGGGTCTCCACCTGCAGTTCCACGCCGGCTTCCTTGGCTGCCTTCTTCAGAGAATCTGCGGCCATATAGGTGTGGGCGATACCGGTGGGGCAGGCCGTGACGGCGACGAGGCGACCGACCGTCGTCGTCTCTGCGGTGCCCGAACCGGACACGGGCGCAGAAGGTGTCGAGCTGGAGCTGCGGCTACCGGCATTCGCGGTGACAGGTGCTGGCTGGACGGCCTGGGCCACGAGATCGACGACGCGCTGTTCGGTCTCGGCGCTGCGCAGATCGGCGAGGAACTCGTCATTGATCAGCGAGGTCGCCAGGGCCGAAAGGATCTTCAGGTGAGCCTGATCGGCGCCATCGGGGGCAGCGATCATGAAGACCAGGTCAGCGGGACCGTCTGAGGAGCCGAAGTCCACGGGTTCCGCCAGTCGGGCGAACGCCAGCGTGGCCTCGGTGACCGCTCCGGTGCGGCAGTGCGGGATGGCGATGCCACCGGGCATGCCGGTCTCGGAGGTTTCCTCCCGTGCCCAGACGTCCGCGGTGAGCTCTTGGACTGCTGAGCTGCGCCCGGCAGATCCGACAATGTTTGCGAGGGCTTCGATGACCCCGCGCTTGGTGCCGGCGGTGAGCTTATCGAGGCTCACCAGCTCCGGCGTGATGATGGTATTCATGATGTCTCCACATTCACGGTAGTTCTCGGGTTGAGGATGAGGTGTTCGGTGCTGATTTCTGCGGTGCTGAGTTCTTCAATGCTGAGTTCGTCGGTGCTGAGTTGTTCCGGCGTCGGCATGATGGAGCCCGGCAGCTCTGCTGCGGCCCGTCCCATAGCCATCGCGTGTGTGAGGGAGTCTGCGGGTGAATCTCCAGCTTGGGCCGAGGCGATGAATCCCGCGAGGGACGCATCACCGGCACCGACTGTGGAGCGCGGCACGATGGCAGGTCCCCAGGCGCGCAGTGCAGTGTGGATCCCGGCCTGCGGGCCTGACCCCAGCGGGCCCGACTCATGCGGAGCCGTCCGGTGCTGAGCCGCCGACTGCTGATGCGACTGCTGCGCGATCAGGACCGCACCATGGGCGCCGAGGGTGACCAGGGCGGACCGTGCCCCGTAGTGCTGGAGCTCGATGGCGAGCTCCACAGCGCGAGCCGGATCTGTCTCAAGGGTTTCGGCGAGACGCTGCATAGCCTCCGGCGCTGCCGGCGCGGTCCCCGTGCAGGCAGCGTGGAGTTCCAGCAGCTCCTCGGCATTGGGCTTGATCAGATCTGGTGCCGCGTGCAGAGCGGCGGCCAGGGGTTCCCCGGAGGTGTCCAGCGCGATCTTCGGAGCATTCGCACCGAATCGCTCCCGCAAGAGGTTGATGGCCTGGGCGTAGAAGTCCGTCGGAACTCCTGGTGGAAGCGAACCGGCAAGTGCCACCCAGGTGGCCCCGGCTGAGGCGTCCAGGAGCAGCTGCAGCAGAGCAGCGGTGAGCTCGGCGTCGAACTCTGGTCCAGGCTCGTTGATCTTCGTGGTCACCCCGGATGGATCGGTGATCGCCGTATTGGTGCGCAGCGGGGCACCGATCGGCAGCGCGCGGGTGGTGACTCCCAGCTGGCGCAGCGCCACGAGCACGGGATCCCCGGCATCCCCGGGCAGCACTGCGAGGGAAGGGGTTCCGGCGGCCGTCAGTGCGCGGGAGATATTGACGCCTTTGCCACCGGGCTCGGCGGTATGGCCTGTGGCCCGCTGCACTGCACCGGTGCGCAGCGCAGCATCGAGCTCCAGCGTCTTGTCCAGGCTCGGATTGGGCGTGAAGGTGACGATCACTGGGTGCCCGCCACAATGACGCGCACGTCGGCCTCATGCAGTGATTCCGCCATGGCGGGCTGCGGGGTGGTATCGGTGATCAGCACATCGATCTCCTTCAGGGTTGCAAACTGGACAAGGGTGCGATGGCCGAGCTTGCTCGAGTCCGCCAGCAGGACGACCTGGCGCGCGGCCTGGACCAGTGCTGACTTCACCGCGGCCTCCGCGGTATCCGGAGTGGAGAGGCCGAAGCCTGCATCCACGCCGTTGGTGCCGATGAAGGCGACGTCGGCTTGGCGCCGGGACAGTGTGGCCACGGCGGCAGCCCCCACCACGGCACCGGTGATGCCGCGGACCTTCCCGCCGAGGACTTCTACATTCAGCGAGGCGACCTCTGCCAATTTCTGCGCGATCGGTACGGAGCTCGTGGTGAGAAATCGGGTGTGCAGGTGTTCTGCTGCAGAGGGAGCGGCTAGGAGCTCGGCGAGTGCCTCGGTGGTGGTGCCGGCGTCGATGAGCAGCGAAGCCTCGGGGGAGGAGGGTACGAACTCCAGGGCTGCGCGGGCGATATCGCGCTTCTGCTGTGAGTGTTCGCTCTGCCGCTGTCGCAGAGATGTCTCTCGACGTGAAGGACTGGAGCTGACGACGGCGCCCCCGTGTACCCGCTGGAGTGAACCTGCGGTCTCGAGCTGGTCAAGGTCTCGCCTGACCGTTTCTTTTGTGACCTTCAGGTCATGAGCGATCTCCTGGACGGTGATCGTGCCGGTACGGCGCAATCGATCCAGGATCCGCTCGTGACGCTCGGGGGCGAGCAATGTCATGCTGTGCTCCATCTCAGTGACCCAGAACACTTGCCTGTGGGTTTAGCCACACTTTATCTGTGTTTTTCTGTGTATGCAACAGGTTACGTGCGGCTCACAGGTGAAACACGCGCATCGCGGCCCGGGAGTGGGTGCGTGGAATCAGGTTTTCGACGTGATGCCATGGTGGCGGTGCTTCCGCAGGGCATAGCCGTCACAGGGCATGGCTGTTGCGGCGCACAAAAAACTCCCCAGGCCATAAGGCCTGGGGAGTTGAGATGTTTAATACGGTGCGCCCAAAGGGATTCGAACCCCCGACCTTCGGTTCCGTAGACCGACGCTCTATCCAGCTGAGCTATAGGCGCATGTTAAATTTTCTTGGTTCACCACGCTGTCAGCGCGACCTAGAAGACTATACACGGACCCCCCGGGGCCTCACAAATCATCCTGGCCGAGGAAGTTCTGCCGCCGCGGCCACCGAGTCATCCATAGATCCGAGTCATTTACAAAGCTGTCATCTGAGAAGGCTAGAGTAGAGCACAGCTGGTCCCCATCGGTGTTGACGGGGATGCAGGGATGGCCACGCACAGTGCTGTGCGGGTTGGGAACACTTAGCGTGTTCCAGTCCTTGGGTCCTGGTCTCACCAACCAGGAGGGGGTCAGTAAGAACCTGTACCCAATGGAGGGAAACAATGGTCAACACCGTTGCAACGGCGCCCGGTGCGAATGGATCGACTGGATCAAGGACTGCCGATTCTGAGATCACGGCTGATGCTCCCACAACACATACCCCGCTGCTGAACTTCGTCGCGGAGATCGCGGCCCTCACAAAGCCGGACCGGATTCACTGGGTAGACGGATCCGAGGCCGAGTACCGGACACTGACCGATGAACTGGTCGAATCTGGAACCTTCACCCGACTTACCAGCCCAGACTTTCCCAACTCCTTCGCTGCCTTCTCCGATCCGGCAGACGTGGCGCGCGTGGAGTCCCGCACCTTCATCTGCTCGGAGAACGAGCGCGACGCTGGGTTCACCAATAACTGGGTGGACCCTGCGCAGATGCGCGAGACACTCAAGGGTGTCTTCGCCGGTTCCATGAAGGGCCGCACCATGTATGTGATCCCCTTCGTCATGGGCCACCTTGACGCAGAGGATCCTAAATTCGGCGTGGAGATCACCGATTCGGCCTATGTGGTGACCAGCATGCGCATCATGGCGCGCATCGGCACCGACGTGATGCGCAAGATCGAAGAGCTCGACGCGTTCTTCGTGCCGGCGGTCCACTCCGTCGGGGCGCCGCTCGAGCCGGGTGAGCAGGACGTCCCCTGGCCGTGCAACGAGGAAAAGTACATCGTGCACTACCCGGAGACCCGAGAGATCTGGTCCTACGGCTCCGGATACGGCGGCAACGCCCTGTTGGGAAAGAAGTGCTACGCGCTGCGCATCGCCTCGGTGATGGCGCGGGACGAGGGTTGGCTAGCCGAGCACATGCTCATCCTGAAACTGACCAGCCCCGCAAACCGCAGCTACTTCATCGCCGGCGCTTTCCCCTCCGCCTGCGGAAAGACCAACCTCGCGCTCATCGACCCCACGCTGGATGGCTGGAAGGCCGAAACTCTGGGTGATGACATCACCTGGATCCGACCCGGGCACGACGGTGAGCTGCGGGTGATGAACCCTGAGTCGGGGTACTTCGGTGTTGCTCCGGGAACGGGTTGGCATACCAATGCCAATGCCATGCGCGCGATCGCGAAGGGCAATTCGGTCTTCACCAACTGTGCCCTGACAGATGACGGCGGCGTGTGGTGGGAGGGTATGACTGAGGAATCACCGCAGCACCTCACGGACTGGCGCGGGCAGGACTGGACGCCTGAATCCGATCTGCCTGCAGCACATCCGAATGCGCGCTTCTGCACTCCTATCGATCAGACCGACATGCTCGCCCCGGAATACTTCGAGCCCAATGGTGTGAAGCTTGACGCGATCCTGTTCGGCGGGCGGCGCAAGACCACCGTTCCGCTGGTGACCCAGGCGCGGGACTGGAACCACGGCATCTTCTTCGGCGCCACACTCTCTTCGGAGACCACGGCCGCGGCCGAAGGTGCGGTGGGCAATGTGCGCAGGGATCCGATGGCCATGCTTCCCTTCATCGGGTACGACGCCGGCGATTACCTCAAGCACTGGGTGGAGGTCTCCAGCCAGGCCGACCCAGAAAAGCTGCCAGAGATCTTCCTGGTCAACTGGTTCCGCAAGGGTCGCGATGGCAAGATCGCCTGGCCTGGTTTCGCTGAGAACTCCAGGGTGCTCAAGTGGGTCACCGAGCGGCTCGAAGGCGGTGGTGCCGCCGTGGAGACTCCCATCGGTTTCACCCCAAGGATGGATGGACTGGATCTCTCCGGTCTGGACATCACCCCCGAGGCGCTCGAGGATTCGATCACCGTGTACCGGGATGAATGGATCACCGAACTTGAGGGGATCGACGAATGGTTCGCCGAGTTCGGGGAATCACTGCCGGGGTCCATCGCGGCCGAGCGCGAGGAACTGCGCCGGCGGCTGCTGCCCTGACCCGTCTGTTCATCTGGGCGATGGGCGCAGGCGCGGTGTCAGTCTGAGACCGCGCCTGCGCCCATGGCGGAGATCAGTTCGTAGAGCACATGCGCGGCAGCGATCCCGGTGAGCTGCGCGTGGTCATAGGCCGGGGCGACTTCGACCACGTCGACTCCGACGATGTTCTGGTCGCTCAGCGCGCGGATGATCCGCAGCAGCTCCCGGCTGGTCAGCCCACCGGCCTCGGGGGTTCCAGTGCCTGGAGCGTGGGCAGGGTCCAGCACGTCTATGTCAATGGAGATGTAGACCGGTTTGCCCGCAAGGCGCTGCTTGAGCCGCTGGATCGCAGCGGCTACTCCGTGCTCTTCGATGAATTCCGTGGTGGTGATCTGGAAACCCAGCCGGGCGTCGTCGTCGAGGTCGCTCTTCCCATAGAGCGGGCCGCGAATCCCCAGGTGGGCGCTCGCGCTCAGATCAATGAACCCATCCTCCGAGGCGCGGCGGAAGGGTGTGCCGTGGGTCAGCGGGGCGCCGAAGTAGGTGTCCCAGGTGTCCAGATGCGCATCGGCATGCAGCACCGCGACGGGTCCGTGCTTCTCGGCCGCCGCACGCAGCAGCGGGTAGGCGATCGTGTGGTCACCACCGATCACCGCCAGTCTGCGCGCCCGGGTCAGCAATTCCTTGGCGCCCTGATAGACCTGATCCATCGCCTCGTCCAGGTCGAAGGGATTCGCCACGATGTCTCCGGCGTCGGCCACCTGCTGCACGGCAAAGGGTGCGATGTCCTGCGCTGGGTTGTACGGGCGCAGCAGACGTGAGGATTCGCGGACATGCGCGGGCCCGAAACGAGCACCGGGCCGGTAGCTCACCCCTGAGTCGAAGGGCACACCAGCGACGGCGATATCCGCACTGCCCACGGCCTCCAAGAGTGGGAGCAGCGCGAAACTCGCAGGACCCGCGAACCGCGGGGTGCGCGAACTGTCGCGAGGTCCAACAGGTGCGTTGGTGTGATCAGCGGAAGCGTCAGAGGAGCTCATATCGCCCATTCTTGCGCAGAACCGGATCGGCCGTGAGCGCAGCTATGGACACGGCGCTGCTGAGGCGGCCAGCTTGAGACGGCCCTGTGAGGACGGCACTAGGGGCGCGGTGCTGGTTCAACCCTCTTCTGCTTTGTGACCGCGGTCCGGAAGCGCTCATCTGCCCGGAGTTCCTTGATCAGCGAGATCCCCAGCAGGGTGACGATGATCGTGAAGGGAACGGCAGAGAGCAGAGCGGTCTGCTGCAGCGCCTGGAGTCCGCCCGCGATCAGCAGCACGATGGCGCAGACACCGGTGAGCAGTCCCCAGAGGCCGAGCATCGGACGGGCCGGGTACATCGAACCCCGCGAGGACAGCACGCTGAGCACGAAGGTGTTGGAATCGGCGCTGGAGACGAAGAAGAGGATCACCATGATGACGGTGAGCACCGAGGTGATCGCTGTCAGCGGCAGTTCCCCGAGCAGCGCGAAGAACGTGACATTGGTGTCCTCCAGCGTGGCCTCGCCGATGTTCGTGCCCCCGAACATGTCCAGGCTGATCGCCGATCCACCGAAGATGGTGAACCAGAGGCTGAACACCAGAGTGGGCACGCCGAGCACCGCCACCACGAATTCGCGGATGGTGCGGCCCTTGGAGATCTTGGCCAGGAAGATGCCGACGAAGGCGCCCCAGCTCAGCCACCAGGCCATCATGAAGTAGGTCCACCACTGCATCCACTGCAGGTCCTCCGGGGTTCCCGGTGTCAGCAGGGCGACCATGGGGAACTCAGCGATGAACTGGCCCATGGACCGGAAGTACAGGTTGGTGATGAAGCTTGTGGGACCGATGACCAGCACGAAGAGCCCCAGCGCGGCGGCTGCGAGCATGGTCGTCTTGCTGATCCACTTGATGCCGCGGCTGACGCCAGACATCGCCGAGAGGGTGAAGATCACCGTGATCGCCGCGATGATGATGACCTGCACGAAGAGATCTGAGGGGATCCCGGTGAGGCTGTTGACGCCCTCAGCGATCTGCGCAGCGCCCAGCCCCAGTGAGGTGGTGGTGCCGAAGAGGGTCGCGATGATGGTGAAGATGTCGATGAGCTGGCCGGCCCAACCGTCCATGCTCTTGCCCAGCACCGGGCGAAGCATCGGAGAGACCAAGCCGGTGTTGCCGCGCCGATGCGTGGAGTACGCGATTGCAAGGCCGAAGACGCCGAACAGCGCCCAGGCGTTGGGGCCCCAGTTGAAATAGGAGAACTGCATGGCCGTGACCGCAGCATCCATCGTCTCGGGCTCGGCCAGACCGTGTGGAGGCACCATGAAGTGCGTCATCGGCTCTGCAGCGCCGTAACTGATGAGTCCGATGCCCATGACGGTGCCGCAGATCATGGCGATCCAGGACCAGTTGCTGAACTCTGGGCGATCCTGATCCTTGCCCAGCCGGATCTTGCCGAACTTGCTGAGCCCCAGATAGACCATCAGCACGATGCATCCGGCCGTGACGACCAGATATGCCCATCCGATGTTCTGCGCGGACCAGTTCGACGCCGCGGTCATCACGGAATTGAGATTCTCCGGGGCGAAGGTCGCCCACAGGACGAAGCTCAGAAGTGCCACCACGGAGATGTAGAAGACGCCTCCTGGGCGGGACCTGCTCGCACCCTCGCTGCTGGAGTCGGCGGAGCTTTTCGTGCTCCTGATGGCGCTGGGATCTTGCCTGCTCATGAGTGTCAGATCGTCCTTGGCTCAGCGAACAAAGCCTCGGGCCCGTCGCAACGAATGCGCAGGCGGCTGCCAGAACACCGGGACAATCATACGAGGTCCGGTCAGCGTTTGTATTCCTGGCGCCGCGACAATACGGTGTTGTGCATCACAGGTTGCGTTATATTTCACACAGAGCCGTGTGAGCGGGTGCGACCATGACGACAGGGGCAGCAATATGAGTGATCAGTCCGGGGGCGCCGTCTCCAATCCGGCGCAGCATGGGACACCAGCACAGGAGGATGCTCCGGCACGCTCAGCGGGGAAGACCTGGCTCTTCCGAGGCCTCGGGGTAGCCCTGGCGATCCTCGTCTGGGCACTGCTCGGTGGTGCCGACGTCTCCGCTGATGCCCGCCTGGTGGCAGCAGTGGCAGTGCTCATGGCGGTGTGGTGGATGACTGAATCCATGCCACTCTCGGTGACATCGCTGCTTCCGATCGTTCTGCTTCCGGTACTTACGGCGCTGGAGATCGAAGAAGTCACCGCCCCCTATGCCAACCCCATCGTCTTCCTCTTCCTGGGCGGCTTCCTGATCGCCATCGCCATGCAGAAGTGGAACCTCCACCGGCGCATCGCGCTGCTGACTCTCCAGCGGGTCGGGACCCATCCACGGCGAATCATCCTCGGCATGATGATCGCCACCGCGTTTCTCTCCATGTGGGTATCAAATACTGCGACCACACTGATGATGCTGCCGATCGGGCTCAGCGTGCTGACCCTCGTGGTGGAGAACAGCCGCAATACCGGCACTCAGGCCGAGAGCCAGTCGATGAGTGAGGACATCCGCTCGGGCAAGGCCATCAGTGACGTGATCGAGGACCGCGAAGTGCGGATCTTCGGCGTCGCGCTGGTGCTTTCGATCGCCTGGGCCGCGACCATCGGTGGACTGGGAACCCTGCTGGGCTCGCCGCCGAACGCCATCGTCGCGGGATACATCAGTGAGGAACTCGGCCGCACCGTCGGGTTCGCCCAGTGGATGATGCTCGGTGTGCCGATCGTGGTCGTCTTCATCGCGCTGTCCTGGCTGCTCATCACCCGCGTCATGTTCCGCTTCCAGCTCGAGGAGATCCCCGGCGGAAAGAAGCTCATCGACAAAGAGGTATCTGCCCTTGGCCCGATGAGTCAGGGAGAGAAGATCGTCCTGGCCGTCTTCGGTCTCGCGGCCTTCTGCTGGATCGTGCCGGGCCTGGTGTCCGGTATCGGGGACCTCGGGGAACAGCTGCCATGGTTGGAGCTCTTCGATGACACCGTGATCGCCATCGGCGCGGGCGTGCTGCTCTTCCTGATCCCAGGCGATAAGCAGGGAAATATGACCCTGCAGTGGAAAGACGCCGAAGAGGGCCTTCCATGGGGCGTGCTGCTGCTCTTCGGCGGCGGTCTCTCCCTGGCTGCTGCAGTGGCCAGCACCGGGCTTGACGCTTGGTTCGGTGAGCAGGTCAGCGGTCTTGGCGCACTTCCGATCGTGCTGCTGCTGGCTGTGGTGGTGGCGATCGTGCTGCTGCTCACCGAGATCACCAGCAATACCGCCACCGCTGCCACCTTCATCCCGATCCTCGGCGGTGTCGCTGTGGGCATCGGCGTCGATCCGATGACGCTGCTGATCCCTGCGGCACTGGCGGCCACCTGCGCGTTCATGCTGCCGGTGGGTACACCTCCGAACGCGATCGTCTACGCCACCGGCTACGTCAAGATCGGCGAGATGGTCCGCGGCGGCATTGTGCTCAACGTGGTCGGGGTCATCCTGATCACGCTCTTCACCGTGCTCATCGGCCCATTTGCTCTTGGCCTCGTCCTCTAATCGCGGGCAGGAGCAGAATGACCTCGCATGGGCTCCCGGACACAGGTGGATCAATACTGAGGAGCAGCGAGGACGGCGCATACTGAGGACATGAGAATCGCGTTGATGCAAGAGACTGCCCGGGTCTTGGACGCCGAGCACAATCTGCGGCTCATCGATGCCGCGGCGCTGAGTGCCCGGGAGCAGGGGGCAGACCTGATTCTCACCCCGGAGCTCTTCTCCTTCGGCTATGCCCCGGCGCAGATTCGTGCCAAGGTCACTGCCGAAGCGGTGGATGCCGCGAGGTCAAGGCTGCGTGGTATCGCCCAGAAGCGCGGGATCGCCATGGTCTGGTCGCTTCCGGGCCGTGAGTCTCCCGAGGAGCGCGGCATCACCGCCGAGCTGGCCGATGAACACGGTGAGGTGCTCGGCAGCTATCAGAAGGTGCAGCTCTATGGGCCGGAGGAGAACGCCGCATTCCGACCGGGGGAGCAGCGCCCACCGGTGATCGGTTTCCGCAGTCTCCAGCTTGGGCTGCTGATCTGTTATGACGTGGAATTCCCAGAGATGGCTCGGGCCGCCGCCGCCGCGGGCGCACAGCTTGTGCTTGTTCCCACCGCGCTCGCCGGCGATGAGACCTCTGTTCCCGGATTGTTGGTCCCCGCGCGGGCAGTGGAGAACGGGATCGCCATCGCCTACGCCAACCACTGCGGAGAAGAGGCGGGACTCATGTTTGATGGGCGCAGCGTCGTCGTCGGTCCGCGCGGTGAGGTGCTGGGCTCATTGGGCGAGGAAGCTGGGCTCCTGGTGGTGGATGTGCCTGCCGCGGCACAGGGACCCAGCAGCGCACCGTATCTGCAGGACCGCAGAGCTGACCTGCACCGGAACTGGCTCTAGCGGCTCAGTCCAGCCGGACCGGGGCCAGATCCTCCCAGAGGTCTCCGGGCCCGGGGTTCGCGGGGTCCGAGTTGCCGCCCAGGTGGTGGATCACGCCCCAGACCGCGTTCAGCGCAGTGGTGACGGCGCCGTCGGCCCATCCGGCGGTGAAGGAGATGTCATCCCCGGCGAGGAAGACCCCGCGCTGGTGTTCCGGCAGCTGGTCCTGGATGAAGTGGCCGAAGAGCCGCTCCTGATAGCGGTAGTGCCCCGGAAGGTTGTTCTTGAACGCGCCCATGAAGTTGGGATCCGCCTCCCAGGACACCGTGATCGGCTCGCCGATCATATGGGAGCCGATGTCCACCCCGGGGTAGATCTTCGCGAGCGAATGCAGCATCAGCCGGGTCCTTTCGGCGGCGTCCAGCGGCAGCCACTTCAGCGCGTCATCGTTCCAGGTGTAGCTGAGCAGGATCGAGGCGGGACGGTCCGGGCCCTCATCGAGGAGGTAGGTGGCGCGGGGGAGACGGTCGGTGAGCGTCATGGACATCACCGGACGCCCGGTCTCGGGATCGATGTCACGCCAGAACGGGCGGTCCACCATGACGAAGGTCTTCGAGGAGAGCATGTAGTGGCTCTTCTCGATCGCGGTCCACATGGACGGGGCGAAGAGGTTCTCATCGGTGTCGATGCGCGCCGAGAGCAGCCATGACTGGCAGGTCACCACCGCGGCGGCGAACTCCTGCGTGCGGCCCCATTTCTCGGTGACGCGGACTCCGCCGCCCGGCAGTGCCGGATTGGTGCCGCGGTGGATGCCGGAGACTGCCCCGCGGGGCGCTCCGCCGTGAAGAGACTCCAGAGAGGTCCCGGGGGACCAGTGCTGGATCTCCTCGGGGCTGTGCTTCCACAGCTGAACCGGGAGCCGCTGGGCGCCGCCGGTGATGCTTCGATGATGGTCATCAGCGCCGGTGAACACCACCCGCAGCACCTCGAGGATCGAGTTGGTGAAGTCGGTGTCCCAGCCGCCGCTGCCGAAACCGACCTGACCGAAGGCTTCCAGGTGTTCGAAGCTCAGCTCCTTGAAGGCTTGGCTGGAGGAGAGGAACCCGTAGAAGGATTCGTCATCGAGGCGTTCCACCAGCTGGTTCCATAGGCGCTTCAGTGTGGCGACATCCCGGGTCACTATGGCGTTCTGGACTGCCTCCAGCTCCGCCTCCTCGCGCAGTGCCCGTTGCCATGCCTGTGCCACCTCTTCGAAGAAAGGCGGCAGATGCGCGGCGTCCTCGGCGTAGAAGGCCTGCCCCTTCAGTTCGATCACCGTGGAGGGTGTGGCTGCTGTGAGCGGATTCGGGAATTCTCGGGTGGGAAGATCCAGCAGATCCACATAGTGGTAGAACGCTTTGCCGGAGGTGGGGAACCGCATGCCGCCGAGATCGGCCACCACCTCAGGTGCCGCCGCGAAGGACTGGGTCTTGAGTCGACCTCCGATCTCTCCTGCCTCGAAGATGACCGGTTTGAGACCCAGCTTCATCAGTTCATAGGCGGCGACGACGCCGGCCAGCCCCGCGCCGATCACCGCGACCTCGGTGCCCTGTGCCTGCTCAGGCAGAGACCCTAACCCTGCCGGGCTCTGCAGATAGTGGTCATAGCTGAACGGGAAGTCCGGGTTCAACATGGTCACCGTGGCGTCCACCGGCGCGGAATAGGGGTCCGGGGTCTCAGGCAGAGGACTGGAAAGTGTCATATACCCGAGCTTAGAGGTCCAAGATAGGGGTATACGTGACCCGAGGTTGAGAGGACCTGTCCCATGACACCCATCGTTTCCCCATTTTCTGCCACCAGCACCGCTGATGATGTCCTGGAGGGTATCGATCTGAGTGGAAGAACGGCGGTGGTGACCGGCGCCTCCTCCGGAATCGGCGTAGAGACCGCGCGGGCACTGGCGGGCGCCGGAGCTCATGTGGTCCTGGCAGTCCGCGACCTCGAGGCCGGTCGCAGCACGGCGGCAGACATCGCAAGGACCCACCCGCAGGCTTCCTTGGACGTGCGGTCGCTGGACCTGGCGGACCTGACGTCGGTGGACAGTTTCAGTGGCAGCTGGTCGGGACCACTGGACCTGCTGATCAACAACGCCGGGATCATGATGACACCAGAGCTGCGGACGCAGCAGGGGTGGGAGATGCAGTTCGCCACGAACCACCTGGGTCATTTCGCATTAGCACTGGGTCTCCACGCCGCGCTCGCGGAAGCCGGAACCGCCAGGATCGTCTCGCTGAGCTCCAGTGGACATGGGATGTCGGACATCGTCTACGAGGACCTCTTCTTCGAGCGTCGCGATTATGACCCGGGCCAGGCCTATGGCCAGTCGAAAACAGCCAACGTGCTCTTCGCAGTGGAGGCCACTCGACGCTGGGCGGAGGAGGGCATCACCGCCAATGCCGTGATGCCAGGTGGGATCTGGACCAATCTGCAGCGGCACTGGGACCCACAGGCGCTCGCAGACACCAAGGCCTACGTTGCGGACTCAGGTATGGAGATGAAAACACCTGCCCAGGGGGCTGCGACCTCGGTCTTTGCCGCCACCTCTGAACTGCTCGAGGGCGTGGGCGGACTCTATCTCGAGGACTGCAGGCAGGCAGAGGTGGTCCCAGAGATCATCGGCGGCACCCATGGCGTCAGGGACTATGCGCTGGACCCTGCCCATGCCGAGCGCCTATGGAATGTGTCGCTTGAATTACTTCAGGCTGCCCGACGCTAATACCGGCACAAAGACTGTGATTCAGCGCATCTTTGCCCTGATCTGACCCCTTTGCGCGGGGTGCTGGGAATATTTTGCGCAACTAAGGGTGACCTTCCCAATAATTTGCTAACATTCAGATGTGCAAATCAAACAGTCGCCCGCCACGCTGCGAACAGAGTCGGTCTCGGTCTCCTACGGAGCCGCCCCCGTCGTCGTCGACGCCAATGTTGAACTTCTTCCCGGTGGCGTCACGGCACTCATCGGTCCCAATGGCAGCGGCAAGTCCACATTGCTCCGCGGGATCTGCCGACTCGCCCAGACAACGGGCCGAGTCACCCTCGATGGCACCGACAGCTCAGCACTCTCGCCACGAGCCTTCGCCAAACGGCTCACCATCCTCGCGCAGCAGCGCCCCACTCCCGGTGGATTGACCGTCACCGAAGTGGTCGAGCTGGGTCGTCACCCCCACCGCAAACGTTTCAGCCGCACAGACGAGGCCTGCGTCAAGGCCGTGGAGCGAGCCATCACGCTGACGGGACTTGAAGACCTGCGGCACCGCCCCGTGGCCGAACTCTCCGGTGGACAGCTGCAGCGGGTCTGGCTCGCGACCTGCCTGGCCCAGGAAACAGACGTGCTGCTCCTGGATGAACCCACCACCTTCCTGGACCTCAAGCACCAGATGAGCCTGCTGGATCTCATCCGGGACCTCGCCGATACCCATGGACTCACCATCGGGGTGGTCCTGCACGATCTGGAGCAGGCCGCTGACATCGCCGATCGCGTGATCCTGGTATCCGAGGGCAGGATCACCGCGTCAGGAACACCTGCTCAGGTGATGACCGCCGAGCGGCTCAGCGCCACCTTCGGAGTAGACATCCACGTCGCCACGCTGCCCTTTGGCGGGTTGTCAGTGCGTGCCCAGCGCACCGGACGGCGATCAGCAGCTCAGGCCGATCAGCTGATCGAACCGGTCCTGCTCTCCGCCTGAACCATGAGAACGGGCCCGCTCATCGCGACGCCCTAGCCCCACCTGTGATTTTCACGTTTTCACCTCGCTACACCCTTACCGAAAGGAACCTTGCCCACTATGAACCTCTCTGACCGCCTTGGCAGGACTACCGCGGCAGCCGCCGTCGTCCTGATGGCGCTGACCGCATGCGGCACCACCGATGTTGAAGAAACCGAGGAAGACTCCGCCGCTGCAGAGTCAGGTCCGGTCACCGTGACCGATTACCGCGGTGAGGAGATCACCCTGGATGCGCCGGCGGAACGCGTGGTCACCCTTGAGTGGGCGCAGACCGAGAACGTCGAGATCCTCGGGGGCAACCAGGTGGGCGTCGCGGACCTCGAGGGTTACGCGATGTGGAACTCCGCAGCTCCGCTGGATGAGGACACCACCGACGTCGGACTGCGCACCGAGCCGAGCCTCGAGGCCATCGGTCAGGCAGATCCCGATCTGATCCTCGGAGTGGACGTCTCCGTGCCTGAGGACCTGCTGGAGGATCTCGAAGAGATCGCTCCCGTGGTCCTGCAGCCCGGAGCCGATGCCTCCGATCCACTGGGCAATATGGAAGACAACTTCCGGATGACCGCAGAACTTCTCGGCGCGCAGGATCGCGCAGATGAGGTCTGGGCCGAGTTTGAGGCCACGCGCGACGCCGGAGCTGAGACCATCAGCGAAGCCGGCGCGGAGGGCACTCCCTTCGTGCTCGTCTACCCCACTGTTGAAGGCAACACCGCGACCTTCCGCATGCATGGTCCAGGGGCGCTTGCGCAGACCCTCGGCGAGGAGATCGGCCTGGAATCAGCATGGGAGGACGAGGGTGATGAGGCCTTCGCGATCAGCCAGTCGGATATCGAGGGCCTGACCGCACTCGAGGATGACACGATCCTGTACTGGTGGACTGCTGAGACCGAACCCGAGGATCCTTTCGAGTCACTTGCGGACAACTCCGTATGGACCTCGCTGGGCTTCGTCGAAAATGAGGCGACTCACCCGGTGGAGGAGATCTGGATCTACGGCGGCCCCGCATCCGCGCAGCAGTGGATCGAGTACCTGGCCGAGACTGCAGCTGAGACTGCCGGCCAGTAGTGACACAGCTGAAGACTGCCGCCGAGGCGCCAAGCTCCACAGCCGCTGATCGGGCGACTGGTTCACCGGTCAAGGCGCGCGCCACCGCACTTGCGGCACTGGTGATCGGGGGCGTGCTGCTCGCGGTGCTGTCCCTGGTTCACCTGACCCAGGGAACCTCGGCGGCCACGCCGCTGGATCTGCTGGCGGCACTCTTCAGCGCCGACGACGGCGACTCCGCCTCACAGCTACGAGCCCTCGCGCTGGATTCGCGGTTACCGCGACTAGTGGGAGGGCTCGTAGTGGGGGCGGCGCTGGGCATCGCGGGCTGCGCGCTTCAGGCCATGACGCGCAACCCGCTTGCCTCTCCGGACACACTGGCGGTCAATGCGGGGGCTCATCTGGCCCTCACCGCGGCTGCTGCGTTCGGCATCTCTCTTCCGCTGTTGAGCTCAGCGGCGCTGGCCTTCCTCGGCGGAGGTGTGGCAGCCGGCGTCGTGCTGCTGCTTGCTGGGTTCTCTGAGCACGCCCCGATCCGGCTGGTGCTGGCGGGGACTGTGGTGGCCCTGGGTCTGGCCTCGGTGACAGCGGCCCTGCTGATGCTCTATGCCCAGTCCACCCAGGGGCTCTTCCTCTGGGGTGCCGGCACGCTGAACCTCGCCGGACTCTCTGGTCTGCTGCCGCTGCTGCCGGTGGTGATCGCGGCGACCATCGGACTGGTGCTGCTCGCACGCAGCACCGATGCGCTCTCCCTCGGCGCCGATACAGCCCAGTCCTTGGGCGTGAATGTGGCCTTCCTTCGTGTGGCGCTGCTGGTCTGCGCCGTGGCGCTCTCGGCTGCCGCGGTGACCATGGTCGGCCCGCTGGGTTTCGTGGGACTCA
>Ga0265798_10001480_pt1 | contig 36516 bp, 30 predicted proteins | sample P3T30metagenome_FD_192430 | JGI IMG/M metagenome (GOLD analysis project Ga0265798, IMG submission 192430) | Plant litter microbial communities from East Loma Ridge, Irvine, California - P3 T30 | ecosystem: Environmental > Terrestrial > Plant litter > Unclassified | place: USA: California...
TTTCGTGTGGAGTTGGAAAATGGGCACGTCGTAACCGCGCATATCTCCGGCAAGATGCGCAAGAACTACATCCGTATTCTGACCGGTGACAAGGTGCGTGTAGAGTTGACGCCCTATGACCTGAGCAAAGGGCGCATCACCTACCGCGCTCGTTAATCAGGCATCAACAAAAACGCCCGGCATATGCCGGGCGTTTTTGCATGCTCGAAAGAATAACCGACGCTGCGCCTATTACCAGGCGCAGCGCGGCACGCTACTGTATCAAGCCATTTCTGCCGTGGTCTCGAAGTCAAAGGTGATCTCACCATCCTTGATATCGATATGCACCACACCGCCGTGCTCGGACAATTCACCGAACAGGATCTCTTCGGCCAGTGGCCGCTTGATCTTGTCCTGAATCAGGCGAGCCATCGGTCTTGCCCCCATCGCAGCGTCATAGCCGCCCTGAGCAAGCCAGCTCCTCGCCGCATCCGACACCTCAAGCAATACACGTTTGTCTTCCAGCTGTGCCTGAAGCTCGGTGAGGAACTTGTCCACCACGCTCTTGATGACTTCGTGACTCAGACGGCCAAACTGGATGATCGTGTCGAGACGGTTACGGAACTCCGGCGTGAAGCTCTTCTTGATCACCTCCATCGCATCCGACGAGTGGTCCTGATGCGTGAAGCCGATGGAAGCACGCGCAGCAGATTCAGCACCCGCGTTGGTGGTCATGATCACGATCACGTTGCGGAAGTCAGCCTTGCGCCCGTTGTTATCGGTAAGCGTACCGTGATCCATCACCTGCAGCAGCAGGTTGAAGACTTCCGGATGGGCCTTCTCGATTTCGTCGAGCAGCAGAACACAATGAGGTTGACGCGTGATCGCTTCGGTCAACAAACCGCCCTGATCAAAGCCGACATAGCCAGGTGGCGCACCAATCAGGCGAGAAACCGTATGACGCTCCATGTACTCGGACATGTCGAAACGCAACAACTCCACACCCAGTGCCTTGGCCAACTGGCGAGCCGCCTCGGTCTTGCCGACACCGGTAGGCCCTGCGAACAGGAACGAACCAACCGGCTTGTCTGGTGACTTGAGGCCCGCACGCGACAGCTTGATCGCAGTCGACAGCGAGTCGATCGCGGCATCCTGACCAAAAACCGTAAGCTTCAGATCGCGCTCAAGATTACGCAGCAGTTCTTTGTCGGAGCTGTTGACGTGCTTTGGCGGAATACGTGCAATCTTGGCAACGATGTCCTCGACCTGAGGCACCTCGATGCGCTTCACACGCTGCTCGACCGGCTGTAGACGCTGATAGGCGCCCGCCTCATCAATCACATCAATGGCCTTGTCTGGCATATGACGATCATTGATGTAGCGCGACGCCAGCTCGGCGGCAGCACGCAGCGCCTCATCACTGTACTCGATACTGTGATGCTGCTCGAAACGACCTTTCAGGCCGCGCAGGATACCGATGGTGTCCTCTACCGAAGGCTCGGAGACATCGACTTTCTGGAAGCGACGCGCCAGGGCACGATCCTTTTCGAAAATCCCGCGAAACTCCTGGAATGTCGTCGAACCAATACAACGGATATCGCCCGAAGACAACAGCGGCTTGAGCAGGTTCGAAGCATCCATCACCCCACCGGACGCCGCACCGGCGCCAATGATCGTATGAATTTCGTCGATGAAAAGGATGGCATGCGGACGCTTGCGCAACTCATTGAGCAGTGCCTTGAAGCGCTTCTCGAAGTCGCCGCGGTATTTGGTACCAGCCAGCAATGCACCCAGATCAAGCGAGTAGACAACACTGTTGGCGAGCAGATCAGGTACCTGATTGTCGACGATACGCTTGGCAAGACCTTCGGCGATAGCCGTCTTGCCCACGCCCGCCTCACCAACCAGCAACGGGTTGTTCTTGCGACGACGAGCCAGAATCTGGGCAACCCGCTCGACTTCGCTTTCACGACCGACGAGTGGATCGATACGTCCCTGACGCGCCAATTCGTTCAGATTGCTGGCATAGGCATCCAGAGGATTGCCAGAGGAAGATGCTTCACCGCCCTCATCGTCCTGCATATCTTGCTCACCTTCAGAAGAGTGATCGCCGTGCCCCGGAACCTTGGAGATACCGTGGGCGATGTAATTGACGACATCGATCCTGGCAACGCTTTGCTGCTTGAGCAGAAAAACGGCCTGACTTTCCTGCTCACTGAAAATCGCAACCAGCACGTTGGCGCCGGTCACTTCACGCTTGCCGGAACTTTGAACGTGGAAGACTGCGCGCTGAAGGACTCGCTGAAAGCCCAGCGTCGGCTGAGTCTCACGATCCTCGTCATGGACGGGGATCAGCGGTGTGGTGGAGTCGATGAACTCCTGCAGATCATGCTTGAGTTTATCGAGGTTTGCGCCGCAGGCACGCAAGACAGTGGCTGCAGCCTCATTGTCCAATAAAGCCAACAGGAGGTGCTCGACCGTCATGAACTCATGACGCTTGGAACGAGCTTCCTTGAAGGCCAGATTGAGGGTGACTTCGAGCTCACGGTTTAACATAGCTTCACCTCATACCCAAGTGGTCGGCGATTAACCGTCCTTCTCGATCTCACAGAGTAGTGGATGCTGGCTCTCCCTGGCGTATTGATTGACCTGCATTGCCTTGGTCTCGGCGATGTCGCGGGTAAACAATCCGCAGACTGCCCGTCCCTCTGTATGGACGGCCAGCATGACCTTGGTAGCCAGCTCACGATTCAGGTTAAAAAACACCTCGAGCACTTCAACGACGAAATCCATCGGGGTGTAGTCATCGTTAAATAAAACCACCTTGTACATCGGTGGCGCCTGCAGGGTCGGCTTGGCGTCCTGCACTGCGATGCCAGCCGAGTCGTCCTCGGGTGATTGCGGACCATCCTGATTGAATGTTAGTCGAATCTTGCTGAATGCATGCATGGAAAGAAACGTTCGTGGTAAAGGGCGGATTGAGCCTGAGTCGCGATCTGACCAGTTTTGAATTGGACTGCCGCATGACCTTGACTATCAGCTAAACGGTGTTACAAACAATAGAGCCCACATTGGGTAAAAAGGGTCCGCGCAGTCAACCAAAATTTTTTAGGTCAGGCGGATTGAGGTGGATGATACTCCAGACGGAGTCCTTTGCAGAGGGATATGGCTATGCTTAGTGGTAAGGTCAAGTGGTTCAATAATGCAAAAGGTTATGGATTCATCGTTGCCGACGGCAAGGATGAAGATCTGTTCGCTCATTATTCAGCTATCAAAATGGACGGTTACAAAACTCTCAAAGCGGGCCAGCCGGTCAACTTTGAAATCATTCAAGGCCCGAAAGGCCTGCATGCGGTGGAAATCGCCCCTATCGTGCAACCGGTAGAAGCGAAAAATGGAGCCTTGCAAGGCTCAAGCGCCCCTGCAGTTCAGAAATCCTCGAATGTCACAGCGTAAGGCAAGCCACCACAAGCGCCAGCCATGAGAGACGGCTGGCCGGGACTGACCAGGCTGGCCGTTTTGAAACGTTGATGTGGCTACACATGCGCAGTAAGCACATGGCCGAAGTCTGGAAAGGACAACAGCTCAGCCGTCCTTTGCAAACGTAAAAAGTCAGACGTCACCGCTTTAGCGGAATTGCCCGTTGGTGACCTTGATGACCCGTTCTCCCGCCTCGCTCGGGTTCAAGCGGCGGACAGTCGCGTGCGAGTCATGAAATCATCACTGCGGCCGCCCGGCTGAATATGCCAGCCTTCAAATAAATCTCCGATGACGACGGCGTTTCGATCAAGCCCCCGTGAAACGCAGGCCAGACGGGCCAGCGTGCGACTATCGGCGAATATTCATTATTCGATAGCACGCATAGCATTAATGCTTGTTGCCAAGGGTTTGATATACTCGCGCCGTGACCGCAGAGTCATAAAGGCTGACCCGTCTGATACAGGCTCCTCAGCCGTACAGATGCGTTGGGCCGTTACCTGGCCCCGCAGCTTGACGCTCGACTGATGCACCTAACATCACCGCGAATAAACCTCGACTTATGGCTCATGACCGAACTGTGAGCAAGAGTGCATACCCTGCGCGTATCGAGATTTTGTGCATGCTCAGCAAAACAGAGAGTTAATACGAATGTCCAACCGCTCGAAGATCATCTACACCTTCACCGACGAAGCTCCGGCCCTCGCCACCTACTCGCTGCTGCCCATTATCGAAGCCTTTACAGCCTCCTCCGATATCGACGTGGAAACGCGTGATATTTCCCTGGCAGGCCGTGTTCTTTCCAGCTTCCCGGAGTCGCTTGGCGCCGATCAACAAGTGCCGGATCATCTCGCCGAGCTGGGCAAACTGGCCACTACGCCAGAAGCCAACATCATCAAATTGCCCAACATCAGCGCCTCGGTCCCTCAGTTGAAGGCGACCATCAAGGAGCTTCAGGACCAGGGCTTCAAAATCCCCGACTACCCTGAAAACCCGTCTACCGACGCTGAAAAAGACACCCGCGCTCGCTACGACAAAACCAAGGGCAGCGCAGTAAACCCAGTGCTGCGCGAAGGCAACTCTGATCGCCGTGCGCCGCTGTCGGTCAAGAACTACGCTCGCAAGCACCCGCACAAGATGGGCACCTGGTCTGCCGACTCCAAGGCTCACGTTGCGCACATGAGCAACGGCGATTTCTACGGCAGCGAGAAAGCCGCCCAGATTGAAGCCGACAACACCGTCAAGATTGAATTGATCGCTCAGGACGGCACCGCGACCGTTCTGAAAGAGAAAACCGCATTGAAAGCCGGCGAAATCGTCGACTGCTCGGTCATGAGCGCGAAGGCACTGCGCAGCTTCATCGCCGCTGAAATCGAAGACGCCAAAAAACAGGGCGTGCTGTTTTCGGTGCATTTGAAAGCAACCATGATGAAGATCTCTGACCCGATCATGTTCGGTCAGATCGTTGCCGAGTTTTACAAGGATGCACTGACCAAGCACGCAGACACGCTGAAACAGATCGGCTTCAGCCTGAACAACGGTATCGGCGACCTTTACGAGCGCATCGGCACTCTGCCCGCTGAAAAGCAGGCCGAAATCAAGGCCGATATCGAAGCGGTCTACGCTGTGCGCCCACAACTGGCCATGGTCAACTCCGACAAAGGCATCACCAACCTTCACGTACCGAGCGACGTCATCGTCGACGCCTCGATGCCTGCGATGATCCGTGACTCCGGCAAGATGTGGGGCACCGATGGCCAGTTGCACGACGCCAAGGCCGTGATCCCGGACCGCTGCTACGCAACCATCTATCAAGCGGTCATCGAAGACTGCAAGAAAAACGGTGCTTTCGATCCAACTACCATGGGCAGCGTTCCAAACGTAGGCCTGATGGCGCAAAAAGCCGAAGAGTACGGTTCCCACGACAAGACCTTCCACATCAAGACCGACGGCGTGGTTCGCGTGACCGACAGCCAAGGCAACCTGCTGATGGAGCAGAACGTCGAGGCGGGCGATATCTGGCGCATGTGCCAGGCCAAGGACGCACCGATTCAGGACTGGGTCAAACTCGCAGTCAACCGCGCTCGCGCCAGCAACACTCCAGCAATCTTCTGGCTTGACCCGTCCCGCGCACACGACAGCGTCATGATCAAGAAGGTACAGAAGTACCTGGCAGACCACGACACTGCAGGTCTGGATATCCAGATTCTGTCGCCAGTCGACGCAATGAAGCTGACCCTTGAGCGCACTCGTGCTGGCAAAGACACCATTTCGGTGACCGGCAACGTACTGCGCGACTATCTGACTGACCTGTTCCCGATCATGGAACTGGGCACCAGCGCCAAAATGCTCTCCATAGTTCCGCTGATGAATGGCGGCGGCCTGTTCGAAACCGGCGCTGGCGGTTCGGCACCCAAGCACGTTCAGCAGTTCGTGGAAGAGAACTTCCTGCGCTGGGATTCGCTGGGTGAGTTCCTGGCGCTGGCAGCTTCCCTGGAACATCTCGGCAATGCTTACAACAACCCGAAAGCGCTGGTGCTGTCCAAGACTCTCGATCAGGCAACTGGCGAGTTCCTGGACCGTAACAAGTCACCTTCGCGCAAGGTCGGCAGCATCGACAACCGCGGCAGCCACTTCTACCTGACCCTGTTCTGGGCACAGGCACTGGCCGCTCAGAACGACGATGCAGCCCTGAAGGCCCAGTTCACACCACTGGCTAAAACCCTGACCGACAACGAAGACAAGATCGTTGCCGAGCTGAATGCTGTACAGGGCAAGCCCGTGGAAATCGGCGGCTATTATTTCGCCAACCCGGAACTGACCAGCAAGGCCATGCGCCCCAGCGCCACCTTCAACGCAGCCATTGCTGCGCTGTAAGCAGGCTTTAGCGTATAAGCGTCACCCCTGAAAGGCCCCGATCCATGGATCGGGGCCTTTTGCGTCCCGGGAACAGCAAAGTCTTGATGCTGGCTTGCGCCCCCGACCCTCCTGTTACAACGTTGCCGGAGTACCCCATCATGACTTGGCAAGCCCACGTTACCGTCGCCACCATCGTAGAAGATCAGGGCCGCTTTCTGTTCGTGGAGGAATCAAAAGGCGGTCGTATCGTACTGAACCAACCCGCAGGGCACCTTGATCCAAACGAAAGTCTGCAGCGCGCTGCGGTTCGCGAAACTCTGGAAGAGACCGGCTGGGACGTGGAACTCACCAGCGTGGTCGGCATTTATCTCTACACGGCACCCAGCAACGGCGTGACGTATCAACGGATCTGCTTCGCCGCCAGGGCCGTGAGGCATCACGCCGACTATCGCCTCGATGAAGGCATCGTTGGCGCAGTCTGGATGACCCGCGACGAGCTGCTGGCCCAGCAGGACCGCTGGCGCAGTGAATTGGTACTGCGCTGCCTGGACGATTATCTGAACGCCGAACATTTCAGTCTCGACCTGCTGCGCGACAAGGCGTGAGACTCGACGCCCTCAGCCTGATAGAATCGCGTCCTTTTCAAGGCCACCCATTGAATCCCCATGCGTGATCCAGCCCCCTCGAACTCAGAAATGAAGCGCGTCATAGTCGGCATGTCCGGCGGCGTGGACTCTTCCGTTTCCGCCGTACTGCTCATGGAGCAGGGTTATCAGGTGGAAGGCTTGTTCATGAAGAACTGGGAAGAAGACGACGGAACGGAATATTGCACCGCCCGCGAAGACCTGGCGGACGCCCAGGCCGTGTGCGACAGGATCGGCATCAAATTGCACACCGCCAATTTTGCTGCCGAGTACTGGGACAACGTCTTTGAACACTTCCTGGAAGAGTACAAGGCAGGCCGTACGCCTAACCCGGACATCCTCTGCAACCGCGAAATCAAGTTCAAGGCGTTCCTCGACTATGCCTTGATGCTCGGCGCTGACCTGATTGCTACAGGCCACTACGTGCGACGCCGCGACATCGACGGACGTACCGAACTGCTCAAGGGCCTGGACCCCAACAAGGACCAGAGCTACTTTCTGCACGCGGTGGGCGGCGAGCAGATCGCCAGAACCCTGTTTCCGGTCGGTGAGCTGGAAAAACCGGAAGTTCGTGCGATCGCCGAGAAACACGGCCTGGCTACAGCGAAGAAAAAAGACTCCACCGGGATCTGCTTCATTGGCGAGCGCCGCTTCACTGATTTCCTCCGCCAGTACCTGCCCGCCCAGCCTGGTGAAATAAAGACCACTGAAGGTGAAGTCATCGGCCGCCACAGTGGCCTGATGTACCACACCATCGGCCAGCGCCAGGGCCTGGGCATTGGCGGCCTGAAGGACGCCAGCGATGACCCGTGGTACGTACTGGTCAAAGACCTCGAGCACAATGAGCTGATCGTGGGTCAGGGCAACGACCATCCATGGCTTTTCTCTCGGGCGCTGGTGTCATCCGAAATCTATTGGGTCAACCCGATAGACCTGAGCAGCCCGCGCAAACTGACTGCCAAGGTCCGTTACCGCCAGGGTGATCAGGACTGCACGCTCGAGAAAACGGCAGACGGCTATCGCGCCATTTTCGATGAACCGCAACGCGCTGTCACTCCGGGCCAGTCCGTGGTGTTTTACGATGGCGAAATCTGTCTGGGTGGCGGCGTGATCGAAATTGCCGAGCCCTGGACCAGCAAGGACAAGCGTTGATGACCCCGATTCAGGAACAATTGATCGCGCTGGGCGGCGTCTTTCAGGCAGCCGTGCTGGTCGACCGGATCGCCAAGACCGGTCAGGTAAGTGAAGCCGCGCTGAGCTGTTTGCTGGGCAGCCTGCTGGTGCTTGATCCCAAGGACACTCTGGATGTGTTCGGCGGTGACGACCTGAACCTGCATGAAGGCTATCGCGCCATGGCCAGCGCCCTTGAGCGCGACCCTGCCACGCTGCAACGCGAACCATTGCGTTATGCTCTTTCGATGCTGGGTCTTGAACGCCAGCTGGCCAAGCGTGATGACCTGCTGGAAGTGATCGGCAAGCGCATCCCCATCATTCAGTCTCAGGTCGAGCATTTCGGCGTGGCTCACGAAAATGTGATTGCCGCAACCGGCGCTCTCTATGAGGACACGCTGAGCACCCTGCGTCAGCGGATTCAGGTACACGGCGACATGCGCAACCTGCAGCAACCGAACAATGCGTCGAAAATCCGCGCCCTTCTGCTGGCCGGCATTCGCTCGGCCCGTCTGTGGCGACAAGTCGGCGGTCATCGCTGGCAGTTGGTTTTCAGCCGACGCAAGCTGTTGAAAGAACTCTATCCATTGCTTCACGGCTGATCCGCCGAGCCGCAATGACCCTTACCACCACAGGCATGGCGCTATCTACGCTGGTCAGTCCGTCTCAGTCGGACTGAGTTTTCATGTATGATACGCGCCCCTTTTCGTTGCCCGACTGTCCGAGAGCACCCCATGCAGCTTTCTTCGCTCACCGCGGTTTCCCCTGTTGATGGCCGCTACGCCGGCAAAACCCAGGCCCTGCGCCCTATTTTCAGCGAATACGGTCTGATCCGTTTTCGCGTGATGGTTGAAGTTCGCTGGCTCCAGCGTCTGGCAGCTCATCCGCAGATCACCGAAGTTCCGGCCTTTTCTGCACAAGCCAATGCCATCCTCGACACGCTGGCAGAAGACTTTTCCGTGGAACACGCGGAACGCGTGAAAGAGATCGAGCGCACCACCAACCACGACGTCAAAGCCGTGGAGTACCTGCTCAAGGAACAGGCCGCCAAGCTGCCTGAACTGGACAACGTCAGCGAGTTCATCCACTTCGCCTGTACCAGCGAGGACATTAATAACCTGTCCCACGCCCTGATGCTGCGCGAAGGCCGCGACAACGTGATGCTGCCGCTGATGCGCCAGACTGCCAACGCAATTCGTGAGTTGGCTATCCGCTTTGCCGACGTGCCGATGTTGTCGCGCACCCACGGCCAGCCTGCTTCCCCGACGACACTGGGCAAGGAACTGGCCAACGTGGTTTACCGCCTTGAGCGTCAGATTACTCAAATCGCCGCAATCCCCTTGCTGGGCAAGATCAACGGTGCCGTCGGCAACTACAACGCCCACCTGTCCGCCTACGCTGACATCGATTGGGAAGCAAACGCACGCGCGTTCATCGAAGACGAGCTGGGCCTGGGCTTCAACCCCTACACCACGCAGATCGAACCGCACGACTACATCGCCGAGCTGTTTGATGCGATTGCGCGCTTCAACACTATCCTGATCGATTTCGATCGCGATATCTGGGGCTACATCTCGCTGGGCTATTTCAAGCAGCGCACCATTGCTGGCGAAATCGGTTCTTCGACAATGCCGCACAAGGTCAACCCGATCGACTTCGAAAACTCCGAAGGCAACCTGGGTATCGCCAACGCCCTGTTCCAGCATCTGGCGAGCAAGCTGCCGATCTCCCGCTGGCAGCGTGACCTGACCGACTCTACCGTGCTGCGTAATCTGGGTGTCGGCTTTGCTCACAGCGTCATCGCCTACGAAGCCAGCCTCAAGGGCATCAGCAAGCTGGAACTGAATGAACAACGTATCGCGGCCGATCTGGACGCGTGTTGGGAAGTTCTCGCTGAGCCGATCCAGACCGTGATGCGTCGTTACAACATCGAAAACCCGTACGAAAAACTGAAAGAACTGACGCGGGGCAAGGGCATCGGCCCTGAAGCACTGCAGACTTTCATTGACGGTCTGGACATGCCTGCCGAGGCCAAGGCCGAGCTCAAGAAGCTCACGCCTGCCAACTACATCGGTAACGCAGCGGCCCAAGCCAAGCGTATCTGACAGGTTATAACTTCTGCACACGCCCGGCTGTGCCGGGCGTTTTCATTTCAAGGGCTTACACATGAATCCTGATATTCCTCTTCAACTTCTGGGCGGCATGAGCGCGCGTGTTTTTCTGCGTGACTACTGGCAGAAAAAGCCCCTCCTGATCCGTCAGGCGCTGCCGGACTTTCAAAGCCCGATCGACGCAGACGAGCTGGCTGGCCTGGCCTTGGAAGAAGAAGTCGAGTCGCGACTGGTTATCGAAAACGGCGAGCGTCCGTGGGAGCTCCGTCGCGGTCCGTTCGCAGAAGACGAGTTCAGCAAATTGCCCGAGCGTGAATGGACCCTGCTGGTACAGGCCGTCGATCAGTTTGTACCGGAAGTCGGCGAGCTGCTGGAAAACTTCCGCTTCCTGCCCAGCTGGCGCATTGACGACGTGATGATCAGTTATGCCGCGCCAGGTGGCAGTGTTGGTCCGCACTTCGATAACTACGACGTATTTCTGCTGCAAGGTCATGGCAAGCGTCATTGGCAGATTGGTCAGATGTGCGACTCCGAAAGCGCGCTGCTTCAACATGCGGACCTGCGCATTCTGGCCGACTTCGAGAAGACCGAAGAGTGGACGCTGGAACCCGGTGACATGCTCTATCTGCCACCGCGCCTGGCCCACTGCGGCGTCGCCGTTGATGAGTGCCTGACCTACTCCGTGGGTTTCCGGGCTCCGAGTGCTGCCGAAGTCCTGACCCACTTCACCGATTTCCTCAGCCAGTTCATTCCGGATGAAGAGCGCTACACCGATGCTGACGCACAACCGGTAAGCGACCCTCATCAGATTCAGCACGATGCGCTTGATCGCCTCAAAGCACTGCTGGCCGAGCACATGAGTGATGAACGTCTGCTGCTGACCTGGTTCGGCCAGTTCATGACCGAACCTCGCTATCCGGAGCTGGTAACAGGCCCGGAACTGGGCGAAAAAGACCTGCTCGACAGCCTCGAACAGGGCGCAGTTCTCATTCGCAACCCAAGCGCACGCCTTGCCTGGTCTGAAGTCGATGATGATCTGCTACTGTTCGCCAGCGGGCAGAGCCGCCTGTTGCCAGGCAGCCTGCGTGAGTTGCTCAAACTGATCTGCGCATCTGACGCACTGCACAGCGAAAACCTTGGCCAATGGTTGGCCGATGACGAGGGACGCAATTTGATTTGCGAACTCGTAAAACAAGGAAGCCTGGGATTTGCCGATGAATAAAATCACCGTATCTGTCGCTGACTGGCAGAAGAATAATGCCGATATCCGGCGTATTCGAGACGCCGTCTTCATTGCCGAGCAATCGGTGCCGCCAGAGCTGGAGTGGGATTCAGAAGACACGGACGCCGTGCATTTTCTGGCCTTTGAGGGTGACTTCCCCATCGGCACCGCACGCCTGCTTTTGAACGGCGAGATTGGGCGTCTCTCTGTCCTCAAGGACTGGCGAGGCCTCAACGTCGGCGACGCGCTACTGACTGCGGTTATCAATGAAGCTGAACAGCGAAACCTGAGAACACAGAAACTCAGCGCACAGGTACACGCAGCCTCGTTTTATGAGCGCTTCGGCTTTACGGTCATCAGCGAGGAATTTCTCGAAGCCGGTCTGCCTCACGTCGACATGATCCGCAACTCTTGAGCGAAACCAGTATGTAGGATTGTTCTACAGCACTACATAACGTGACGCCCCGTCATTCTCTGCCTCGCACGCCTATGCTGGAGTAGAGAATCACGGGGCGTTTTGCTGCCCATGGATTCAGCTTGCCCCGCCGCTGCCGACAACATGGCAAACTCAGGCTTTACGCGCTTATCGCGGAGAATGGACATGTCGTTACGTAGTTTGCTTGCCTCACTGCTGATTGCCTTCAGCGCCAATGCCTTGGCCGCTACCGAAATAGTGCCGCTCAATTACCGCACCAGCGCCGAATTGCTGCCTGTGGCAAAGTCGTTCCTGGGCGATGACGGCTCCGTCAGCGCTTATGGCAATCAACTCGTGGTCAATGCAGAATCTCGCAAGATCGAAGAACTTCGCGCCCTTTTGACCCAGCTCGACGTTGCACCCAAACGCCTGCTGATCAGCGTGGACACCAGCGACAGCAGCGCTGAAAGCTCAACCGGATCGCGTGTTATCACCTATGGCACTGCAAGCCGCGAAGGCGGTGTGCAGCAGATTCAGACCAGCGAGGGCACGCCTGCACTGATCCAGATCGGACAGAGCGTTCCGCTGACGACGTCCTCGACTGATGCTTATGGCTATTCCCAGAGCAATACTGAATATCGCAACGTGACTCAGGGGTTTTACGTTACAGCAAGCGTCACTGGCGATAATGTGCACCTTACGATCAGCACCAACCGGGACCGGATGAGCCAGGAGCGTCCGGATACCGTGAAAGTCCAGAGTACCGACAGCCAGGTCAGCGGCCGCCTCGGCGAATGGATCACACTAGCAAGCAACAGCGGGCAATCCATCGCCAACCAGACCGGGATTGCACAACGCTATTCCACCCAGGGTCGGGACGACATGATTCTTCGAGTTATGGTTCAAGCCCTCGAATAATGCGGGATGGCGTAAAAGCCAGCACCTGCGGGCCTTTTAGTGACTCATCAGTCGCATCCAGACAGTTATGTAGTGGAATTAAAAAAGCACTACAAATTGTTTGACGGGGCAAAAAACGCGAGGCATGATTGCCTCGCTCCCGCTTATCAGAGGCCCTGAAAAGAGCCTTCGAATCGCCGCTCTCACCCACCCACCAGAGCCGATTCGTGTCAGCGCCGCCCACAAGGCAGTTTGACGAGGTTGCGACTGGAACGTAGTTGTCCCGAGGGACGGAAGCGTCAAACGGTAACCTGACAAGGCTTTTCAGCGACGCACTACGGCATCCAAGAGCCATACTGCCCGCCTGAGCGGACGAATCAGTCACCAGCCTCCCCTCGGAGCCCATCGTTCATCCGTCGCAAACCGCATACCTGCGGTCTCCCGCAATACCTCCGATCAGCGAGCAGCCATCTACCGTGCCTTTGATAAACAAGGCGTTTTGGCGGAGCAGGACTTTCCAACAAGACCTACTTCTAGAGGTTTATCTCCATGGCACTGACACGCGAACAACAAATAGCAGCTCTCGAGAAAGACTGGGCTGAAAATCCGCGCTGGAAAAACGTGACCCGTACTTATTCCGCTGCTGACGTCGTCCGCTTGCGTGGCTCGGTTCAGCCTGAGCACACCTTCGCAAAGCTGGGCGCTGACAAGCTGTGGAATCTGGTCACTCAAGGTGCCAAGCCGTCTTTCCGTCCGGACAAGGACTTCGTCAACTGCATGGGCGCCCTGACAGGCGGTCAGGCGGTGCAGCAGGTCAAGGCAGGTATTCAGGCGATCTACCTGTCAGGCTGGCAGGTCGCTGCGGACAATAACTCCGCCGAATCCATGTACCCCGATCAGTCGCTGTACCCGGTGGACTCGGTACCAACCGTGGTCAAGCGCATCAATAACTCGTTCCGCCGCGCGGATCAGATCCAGTGGAAAGCAGGCAAAACTCCGGGTGACGAAGGTTACATTGACTACTTCGCCCCCATCGTCGCAGATGCCGAGGCCGGGTTTGGTGGCGTCCTCAATGCATACGAGCTGATGAAAAGCATGATCGAGGCAGGCGCCGCTGGCGTGCACTTCGAAGACCAGCTCGCTTCGGTGAAGAAATGCGGCCACATGGGCGGCAAGGTGCTGGTGCCAACCCAGGAAGCCGTGCAGAAACTGGTAGCTGCTCGTCTGGCCGCAGACGTGGCTGGAGTACCGACCATTATTCTGGCCCGTACCGACGCCAACGCAGCAGACCTGCTGACGTCGGACTGCGACCCGTACGACCAGCAGTTCGTGACCGGTCAGCGCACGCCCGAAGGCTTTTACAAGGTACGCGCCGGCCTGGACCAGGCGATTTCCCGCGGGTTGGCGTATGCCCCTTATGCAGATCTGATCTGGTGCGAAACCGCCAAGCCGGATCTGGACGAAGCGCGCCGCTTCGCGGAGGCGATCAAGAAGGAATACCCGGATCAGCTGCTCTCATACAACTGTTCGCCATCCTTCAACTGGAAGAAAAACCTGGATGACGCGACCATCGCCAAATTCCAGCGCGAGCTTTCAGCGATGGGCTACAAGCACCAGTTCATCACCCTGGCAGGCATCCACAACATGTGGCACAGCATGTTCAATCTGGCGCACGACTACGCCCGTAACGACATGACAGCCTACGTGAAGCTGCAAGAGCAGGAGTTTGCAGACGCAGCCAAGGGCTACACCTTCGTGGCGCACCAACAGGAAGTCGGCACTGGCTACTTCGATGACATGACCACCGTGATTCAAGGTGGCGCCTCGTCAGTAACGGCGCTGAAGGGCTCGACGGAAGAAGAGCAGTTCCACTGACCAGAGCCTGATCGCAACGAGCAACGCGCACTGACCGGAAAACCGCCCAATCGGGCGGTTTTTTTTCGTTCAGTGATCTATCTTGTATTGATACCGGACAACATCGGGCGTGTTCACCAATGCTAAAAAGACCGAGTTATTAACTCGACTGCGTCACAACTAGCTTGAAGCGAACTAACACAGCCGCTCAAATGATATCAATTATCATTCAAATTACCTTTTATTCCTTTTCATTCAACTGAAACATAATGGGTGAAAACCGCTATGACGCCCGTGTGGCAAGCTCTGCAGCCTCACAGACCGCTTATAGCCGATTGATTCTTTGAATAAATTTGATGTAGAAAATTTACTTGCCAACTGTTTGCACATAAAATCACTGCGTTGACCGCGCTGCGACATTTCGTCACTGCCTCAACTCTTTATCAAGCACAGAGACCTTTGCTCTCTAACAAGGACTGCCAGCATGCCCGAATCGACAGGTTTGATTGCCCACAACTGGGGCTTCGCCATTTTCCTTTTGGGTGTTGTCGGCCTTTGTGCCTTCATGCTCGGCCTGTCCAGCCTGCTGGGCAGCAAAGCCTGGGGCCGCAGCAAGAACGAACCTTTCGAGTCTGGCATGCTGCCTACCGGCAGTGCCCGGCTACGCCTCTCCGCAAAATTCTATCTGGTCGCGATGCTTTTCGTGATCTTTGACATTGAAGCCCTTTTTCTCTTTGCCTGGTCTGTGTCCGTCCGCGAAAGCGGCTGGACCGGATTCGTCGAAGCTCTCGTTTTCATAGCAATTCTGTTGGCAGGTCTTGTCTACCTATGGCGGGTTGGAGCACTTGATTGGGCTCCTGAAGGTCGCCGTAATCGGCAAGCGAAGCTGAAACAATGAGGCTTTGGCGATGCAATACAATCTCACCAGGATCGACCCGGATGCTCCTAACGAGCAGTACCCCATCGGCAAACGTGAAACCGTTTCCGATCCGTTAGAAGACCAAGTCCACAAAAACATCTACATGGGCAAGCTTGAAGACGTACTGAATGGTGCGGTCAACTGGGGGCGTAAAAACTCTCTCTGGCCTTACAATTTCGGTCTGTCGTGCTGCTATGTGGAAATGACCACCGCCTTTACGGCACCTCACGACATTGCGCGCTTCGGCGCCGAGGTTATCCGTGCATCGCCGCGTCAAGCGGACTTCATGGTAATCGCCGGCACGCCGTTCCTGAAGATGGCCCCCATCATCCAGCGTCTGTACGAACAGATGCTTGAGCCAAAGTGGGTAATCTCCATGGGCGCCTGTGCCAACTCCGGTGGCATGTACGACATCTACTCTGTGGTCCAGGGGGTCGACAAGTTCCTCCCCGTGGATGTCTACGTGCCCGGCTGCCCGCCCCGCCCCGAAGCGTTTCTGCAAGGCTTGATGCTGTTGCAGGAATCCATCGGTCAGGAGCGTCGCCCACTTTCCTGGGTCGTCGGTGATCAAGGCGTTTATCGCGCCGACATGCCGTCGCAAAAGGAACAGCGCCGCGAACAGCGTATTCAGGTCACCAACCTGCGCAGCCCCGACGAAGTCTGATCCAGCCCGCTCCGCTCATAAAAAAGACAGGAATCGGGCTGATTCTGTACGTTGACCGAAGTGATTGAGACCTATGACTGCAGACAACGCTCTGTACATCCCGCCTTACAAGGCTGACGACCAAGATGTCGTCGTTGAACTGAACAACCGTTTTGGCGCAGAGGCGTTCACCGCCCAATCGACCCGCACCGGCATGCCCGTGCTGTGGGTTGATCGTGCACGGCTGATCGAAATTCTGACGTTCCTGCGTCAGGTGCCCAAGCCCTACTCCATGCTCTACGACCTGCACGGCGTGGATGAGCGCTTGCGCACTCATCGCCGAGGCTTGCCGGGCGCGGACTTCACTGTGTTCTACCACCTGCTTTCGGTCGAACGTAACAGCGACGTGATGCTCAAGGTAGCGCTGTCTGAAAGTGACCTGAGCGTGCCGACCGTGACCGGTATCTGGCCGAACGCCAACTGGTACGAACGCGAAGTGTGGGACATGTTCGGGATCGACTTCCCCGGCCACCCTCACCTGACCCGCATCATGATGCCGCCGACCTGGGAAGGCCACCCGCTGCGCAAGGACTTCCCTGCGCGCGCGACCGAGTTTGATCCGTACAGCCTGACCCTCGCCAAACAGCAACTGGAAGAAGAAGCCGCGCGCTTCAATCCCGAAGCCTGGGGCATGAAGCGTTCCGGCAAGAATGAGGACTACATGTTCCTCAACCTCGGGCCGAACCACCCTTCGGCTCACGGCGCGTTCCGTATCATTCTGCAACTCGATGGCGAAGAAATCGTCGACTGCGTCCCGGACATCGGTTACCACCACCGTGGCGCTGAAAAGATGGGCGAGCGCCAGTCCTGGCACAGCTACATCCCTTACACCGACCGAATCGACTACCTGGGCGGGGTGATGAACAACCTGCCCTACGTGCTTTCGGTCGAGAAACTGGCAGGTATCACGGTGCCGGACCGCGTCAACGTGATTCGCATCATGATGTCCGAGTTCTTCCGTATCACCAGCCACCTGCTGTTCCTGGGTACTTATATTCAGGACGTGGGCGCCATGACGCCGGTATTTTTCACCTTTACCGACCGTCAGAAGGCTTATACCGTCATCGAGGCTGTCACCGGCTTCCGTCTGCACCCGGCCTGGTTCCGGATCGGCGGCGTTGCTCACGACTTGCCACGCGGTTGGGAAAAACTGGTCAAGGACTTCATTGACTGGATGCCCAAGCGGCTGGACGAGTACACCAAGGCGGCGTTGCAGAACAGCATCCTGAAAGGCCGTACTGTGGGTGTTGCTGCCTACAACACCAAGGAAGCACTGGAATGGGGTGTCACTGGCCCGAACCTGCGCTCCACCGGGCTTGATTTCGACCTGCGCAAGGCGCGCCCTTATTCGGGTTACGAGAACTTCGAGTTCGAAGTGCCGCTGGCTGTCAACGGCGATGCTTACGACCGCTGCATGGTGCGCGTGGAAGAAATGCGCCAGAGCCTGAAGATCATCGAGCAGTGCATGCGCAATATGCCGGCCGGGCCTTACAAGGCGGATCACCCGCTGACGACGCCACCGCCGAAAGAACGCACGCTGCAGCACATCGAAACCTTGATCACCCACTTCCTGCAGGTTTCGTGGGGCCCGGTCATGCCGGCCAACGAATCCTTCCAGATGATCGAAGCGACCAAGGGCATCAACAGTTATTACCTGACGAGCGACGGCGGCACCATGAGCTACCGTACCCGGATCCGCACCCCAAGTTACCCGCACCTGCAACAGATCCCATCGGTGATCAAAGGCAGCATGGTCGCGGACTTGATTGCGTACCTGGGTAGTATCGATTTCGTTATGGCCGACGTGGACCGCTAAGCATGAGCATGAACAGCACGCTTATCCAGACAGACCGTTTCGCCCTGAGCGAAACAGAGCGCTCGGCCATCGAGCACGAGCTGCATCACTACGAAGACCCGCGCGCGGCGTCCATCGAAGCCCTGAAGATCGTTCAGAAGGAACGCGGCTGGGTGCCGGACGGTGCTATATACGCCATTGGCGATCTGTTGGGCATTCCTGCCAGCGACGTCGAGGGTGTGGCCACTTTCTACAGCCAGATTTTTCGTCAGCCAGTCGGACGCCACATCATCCGTGTCTGCAACAGCATGGTCTGCTTCATTGCAGGTCACGAGTCTGTAGTTGACGAGATCCAGAGCTCGCTCGGAATCGGCCTGGGTCAGACGACCGCCGATGGTCGCTTCACCTTGCTGCCTGTCTGCTGCCTCGGCAACTGTGACAAGGCCCCGGCCGTGATGGTCGATGACGACACTTTTGGCGATGTACAGCCGGCTGGCGTAGCCAAAATGCTGGAGGGTTACCTATGACCATTACTTCCTTCGGCCCTGCCAACCGCATTGCGCGCACGGCGGAAACTCATCCGCTGACCTGGCGTCTGCGTGACGACGGCGAGCCGGTCTGGCTTGACGAGTATCAGATCAAGGACGGCTACGCAGCGGCACGCAAAGCGCTGACCCAGCAGTCGCCTGACGAAATCGTTCAGTCCGTCAAGGATTCCGGCCTCAAGGGTCGTGGCGGCGCAGGCTTTCCCACGGGTGTGAAGTGGGGTCTGATGCCCAAAGACGAGTCCATGAACATCCGCTACCTGCTGTGCAACGCGGATGAGATGGAGCCCAACACCTGGAAAGACCGCATGCTGATGGAGCAACTGCCCCATCTGCTTATCGAGGGTATGTTGATCAGCGCCAAGGCGTTGAAGGCCTACCGCGGCTACATCTTCCTGCGTGGTGAATATGTCACCGCTGCCAAGCACTTGAACCGCGCCGTGGCTGAAGCCAAGGCGGCTGGTCTGCTGGGCAAGAACATTCTGGGCACCGGTTTCGATTTCGAGCTGTTCGTTCACACCGGCGCCGGACGCTATATCTGCGGTGAAGAAACCGCGCTGATCAACTCGCTGGAAGGCCGTCGCGCCAACCCGCGCTCAAAGCCGCCCTTCCCTGCGGCTGTCGGCGTGTGGGGCAAACCGACCTGCGTCAACAACGTCGAAACCCTGTGCAACGTCCCGGCCATCGTCAACAACGGCAACGACTGGTACAAGTCGCTGGCCCGTGAAGGCAGCGAGGACCACGGCACCAAGCTGATGGGCTTCTCCGGCAAAGTGAAGAATCCCGGCCTGTGGGAGCTGCCATTCGGCGTGCCTGCACGCGAGCTGTTCGAAGACTATGCGGGCGGTATGCGCGATGGTTTCAAACTCAAGTGCTGGCAGCCGGGCGGCGCAGGTACAGGATTCCTGTTGCCTGAACACCTGGATGCGCAGATGTATGCAGGTGGGATCGCCAAGGTCGGCACTCGAATGGGTACGGGTCTGGCGATGGCCGTAGACGACTCGGTCAACATGGTGTCGCTGCTGCGCAACATGGAAGAGTTCTTCGCTCAGGAATCCTGCGGTTTCTGCACCCCGTGCCGCGACGGTCTGCCATGGAGCGTGAAAATGCTGCGCGCTATCGAGAACGGCCAAGGCCAGGCGGGCGACATCGAAACCCTGCTGGGTCTGGTCAACTTCCTCGGCCCTGGCAAGACGTTCTGCGCCCACGCACCGGGCGCCGTCGAGCCATTGGGTAGCGCCATCAAGTATTTCCGGTCCGAGTTCGAGGCAGGCATATCGCCGGTCGCCTCCAACACGCTCACGCCGGGTAAAAGTCCGACCATGGTCGGTGCATAACAAGACAGAACGGTCGGCGGCCGCAAGGCTGCTGCCCTCGTACCTGCTGACGCCCTTGCGGGTTGAATGATGCAGGTACTACCGAGATTCCATTAGCCACGCCCGCTGACAACGGGCCAACGAAGATCTTTGAACCATGGCTACTATCCACGTAGACGGCAAAGCGCTCGAAGTCGATGGCGCAGACAACCTGTTACAGGCTTGTCTGTCGCTTGGCCTCGACATCCCTTATTTCTGCTGGCACCCCGCCCTTGGCAGCGTTGGCGCATGTCGCCAGTGCGCGGTCAAGCAGTACACGGACGAAAACGACACCCGCGGTCGTATCGTCATGTCCTGCATGACCCCGGCCACCGACAACACATGGATTTCCATCGACGATGCCGAATCCAAGGCCTTTCGCGCCAGTGTTGTTGAATGGCTGATGACCAACCACCCGCACGACTGCCCGGTCTGTGAGGAAGGCGGTCACTGCCATCTGCAGGACATGACGGTGATGACCGGCCACAACGAGCGCCGTTATCGCTTCACCAAACGTACCCACCAGAATCAGGAGCTGGGGCCGTTCATCGCTCACGAGATGAACCGCTGCATCGCCTGCTATCGCTGCGTACGCTTCTATAAAGATTATGCAGGCGGTACCGACCTGGGCGTTTTCGGCGCTCACGACAACGTCTATTTCGGTCGTGTCGAAGATGGCACGCTGGAGAGCGAGTTTTCCGGCAACCTCACCGAGGTCTGCCCGACCGGCGTTTTCACCGACAAGACGCACTCCGAGCGCTACAACCGCAAATGGGACATGCAGTTCTCGCCGAGCATCTGCCACGGCTGCTCCAGCGGTTGCAACATCAGCCCGGGCGAACGTTACGGTGAGATCCGTCGGATCGAGAACCGTTTCAACGGCTCGGTGAACCAGTACTTCCTGTGTGACCGGGGTCGTTTCGGCTACGGCTACGTCAACCGTACAGATCGCCCACGTCAGCCCCTGTTGGCCGACGGCCAGCGCAAGTTGAACCTTGATGACGCGTTGGACAAGGCTGCCGACCTGCTGCGCGGTCGCAACATTGTCGGTATCGGCTCGCCACGCGCCAGCCTCGAGAGCAACTATGCACTGCGTGAACTGGTCGGTGCCGAGCACTTCTACAGTGGTATCGAAGCCGGTGAACTGGAACGTGTACGCCTGATTCTCAAGGTCCTGAACGACAGTCCGCTGCCGATTCCGACCATGCGTGACATCGAAGACCACGATGCGATCTTCGTCCTCGGTGAAGACCTTACCCAGACCGCTGCACGCATGGCACTGTCCCTGCGCCAGGCAGTCAAGGGCAAGGCTGAAGACATGGCTGCTGCGATGAAAGTCCAGCCGTGGCTCGACGCTGCAGTGAAGAATATCGGTCAGCACGAGCTGAACCCGCTGTTCATCGCCAGCCTGGCTGAAACACGCCTGGATGACGTGGCAGAAGAATGCGTGCATGCGGCGCCGGATGATCTGGCCCGCATTGGTTTCGCCGTTGCCCACGCACTGGACGCCAGCGCCCCGGTCGTTGAAGGCCTGGACAGCGAAGCACTCGAACTGGCTCAGCGCATTGCTGATGCACTGCTCGCTGCCAAGCGCCCACTGATTATCTCCGGTAGCTCGTTGGGCTCGACCGCGCTGATCGAAGCCGCGGCCAACATTGCCAAAGCGTTGAAACTGCGCGACAAACAAGGCTCCATCAGCCTTGTGGTGCCAGAAGCCAACAGCCTTGGGCTTGCGATGCTAGGCGGCGAATCGGCCGACGCAGCCCTGCAAGCGGTCATTTCCGGCAAAGCCGACGCCATCGTGGTACTGGAAAACGACCTGTATCGCCGTGTTGACGCATCGATTGTCGATGCCGCGCTGACGGCTGCGAAAGTGGTCATCGTCGCTGACCATCAGAAAACGCCAACCAGCGACCGTGCTCATCTGATCCTCCCAGCGGCAAGCTTTGCTGAAGGTGACGGCACACTGGTCAGCCAGGAAGGTCGCGCACAGCGCTTCTTCCAGGTATTCGATCCGACCTATCTGGACGCCAGCATTCTGGTTCACGAGGGCTGGCGCTGGCTGCATGCCTTGCGCGCAACCCTGTTGAACAAGCCAGTGGACTGGACGCAGCTGGATCATGTGACCGAAGCGTGCTCGACCAGCACCGCGCAACTGGCGGGCATCGTGGACGCGGCGCCTTCTGCATCGTTCCGTATCAAGGGCATGAAACTGGCCCGCGAACCGCTGCGCTACAGTGGTCGAACTGCAATGCGCGCCAACATCAGCGTGCACGAACCGCGCACACCGCAAGACAAGGACACTGCGTTTGCCTTCTCGATGGAAGGTTACTCGGGCTCAGCTGAACCGCGCCAGCAGGTACCGTTTGCGTGGTCGCCGGGCTGGAACTCGCCGCAGGCCTGGAACAAGTTCCAGGACGAAGTGGGTGGTCACTTGCGCGCAGGCGATCCAGGCACACGCCTGATCGAAAGCAAAGGTGACGGTCTGTCCTGGTTCTCCAGCGTCCCGCGTGCGTTCTCCCCAGAGCGTGGTACCTGGAAGGTTGTGCCCTTCTTCCATCTGTTTGGCAGTGACGAAACCTCTTCACTGGCCGCGCCGGTTCAGGAGCGTATTCCTCAGGCTTACGTGGCACTGGCCAAATCCGAAGCTGATCGCCTGGGCGTCAACGACGGTGCCCTGCTCTCCCTGAACGTAGCCGGCAAGGCATTGACCCTGCCGCTGCGTATCAATGAAGAACTGGGTGCTGGCTTGGTGGCACTGCCTGTCGGCTTGCCAGGGATTCCACCGGCGATCTTCGGCCAATCCGTTGACGGTCTGCAGGAGGCAGCGCAATGACCTGGTTCACCCCTGAAGTGATCGACGCGATCATCGCGGTAGTCAAGGCCATCGTTGTCCTGTTGGCGGTGGTGGTCTGCGGTGCATTGCTGAGCTTTGTCGAGCGCCGCCTGCTGGGCTGGTGGCAGGACCGTTACGGTCCGAACCGCGTAGGCCCGTTCGGTATGTTCCAGATCGCAGCCGACATGCTGAAGATGTTCTTCAAGGAAGACTGGACGCCGCCGTTCGCTGACAAGGTGATCTTCACCCTGGCGCCGGTCGTTGCCATGAGCGCCTTGTTGATCGCTTTCGCCGTCATCCCGATCACCCCGACCTGGGGCGTGGCGGACTTGAACATCGGCCTGTTGTTCTTCTTTGCGATGGCTGGCCTTTCGGTCTATGCGGTGCTGTTTGCCGGCTGGTCGAGCAACAACAAGTTCGCCCTGCTCGGCAGCCTGCGTGCTTCGGCCCAGACTGTGTCCTACGAAGTGTTCATGGGCCTGGCGCTGATGGGCATCGTGGTTCAGGTCGGTTCGTTCAACATGCGCGATATCGTTGAATATCAGGCGCAGAACCTGTGGTTCATCATTCCGCAGTTCTTCGGCTTCTGTACGTTCTTCATTGCGGGCGTTGCGGTGACTCACCGTCACCCATTCGACCAGCCTGAAGCCGAGCAGGAACTGGCTGACGGTTACCACATTGAATATGCAGGCATGAAATGGGGCATGTTCTTTGTCGGTGAATACATCGGCATCATCCTGATTTCAGCGTTGCTGGTGACCCTGTTCTTCGGTGGCTGGCATGGTCCGTTCGATATCCTGCCTTCGCTGGCGTTCTTCTGGTTCGCTCTGAAAACCGCGTTCTTCATCATGCTGTTCATTTTGTTGCGCGCTTCCATCCCGCGCCCACGCTATGACCAGGTCATGGATTTCAGCTGGAAATTCTGTCTGCCGCTGACCCTGATCAATTTGCTGGTGACTGCTGCGATTGTGTTGTTGAACACGCCGGCAGGCTCGGTTCAGTGAGGATTTGACCCATGTTCAAATATATTGGCGACATCGTTAAGGGTACTGGTACCCAACTGCGCAGCCTGGTGATGGTGTTCGGTCACGGCTTTCGCAAACGCGACACCCTGCAATACCCCGAAGAACAGGTTTACCTGCCACCGCGCTACCGCGGACGCATTGTTCTGACCCGCGATCCTGACGGCGAAGAGCGCTGTGTAGCCTGCAACCTGTGCGCGGTAGCGTGCCCGGTAGGCTGTATTTCGCTGCAAAAGGCAGAAACCGAGGACGGACGCTGGTATCCGGACTTTTTCCGCATCAACTTCTCACGCTGCATTTTCTGCGGTCTGTGTGAGGAAGCCTGTCCGACCACTGCAATCCAGCTCACACCGGATTTCGAGATGGCCGATTTCAAACGTCAGGATCTGGTGTACGAAAAAGAAGATCTGCTGATCTCCGGTCCCGGCAAAAACCCGGACTACAACTTCTACCGCGTTGCAGGTATGGCAATCGCTGGCAAGCCCAAGGGCTCTGCGCAGAACGAAGCCGAACCGATCAACGTCAAGAGCTTGCTGCCTTAAGGAAGTAAAGATGGAATTCGCTTTCTATTTCGCATCCGGTATCGCTGTCGTGGCCACCCTTCGGGTGATCACGAACACGAACCCGGTGCATGCCCTGCTCTACCTGATCATTTCCTTGATCGCCGTCGCCATGACGTTTTTCAGCCTGGGCGCACCTTTCGCCGGAGTGCTGGAAGTCATCGCCTATGCTGGCGCGATCATGGTGCTGTTCGTGTTTGTGGTCATGATGCTGAACCTGGGCCCCGCCTCGGTTGAACAGGAACGTACCTGGCTGCGGCCCGGCATCTGGCTTGGCCCGGTCATTCTTGGCGTCCTGCTGCTGGCTGAGTTGCTGTACGTACTGTTCGCAAACCCGACTGGCGCTGGCGTTGGTCATACCACGGTCGACGCGAAGGCAGTCGGCATCAGCCTGTTCGGGCCTTATCTGCTGGTGGTGGAACTTGCCTCGATGCTGCTGCTTGCAGCGGCTGTGACGGCATTCCACCTGGGCCGCAACGAGGCCAAGGAGCCAAGCCAATGAATGCTATCCCTCTCGAACACGGTCTGGCGGTTGCCGGGGTCCTGTTCTGCCTGGGTCTGGTCGGCCTGATGGTACGTCGCAACATTCTCTTCGTGTTGATGAGCCTGGAGATCATGATGAACGCATCTGCTCTGGCGTTCGTCGTAGCCGGAAGCCGTTGGGCGCAGCCGGATGGACAGGTCATGTTCATTCTGGTGATCAGCCTTGCAGCGGCCGAGGCCAGCATTGGCCTGGCGATTCTGATGCAACTGTATCGCCGCTTCCACACTCTCGATATTGATGCTGCCAGCGAGATGCGCGGATGAATCTTCTCTTTCTGACTTTCGTATTCCCCCTCATCGGCTTTCTACTGCTGTCGTTCTCCCGAGGACGCATCTCGGAAAACCTCGCGGCACTGATTGGCGTGGGTTCTATCGGGCTGTCGGCCATCGTGACGGCCTGGATCATCTGGCAATTCAATGTCGCCCCGCCGGAAGGCGGTCACTACACCCAGGTGCTGTGGCGCTGGATGGATGTGGATGGCTTCCAGCCAAACTTCGCGCTGTATCTGGACGGCCTGTCCGTGACGATGCTGGGCGTAGTGGTAGGCGTTGGTTTCCTCATCCACCTGTTTGCGTCCTGGTACATGCGTGGTGAAGCGGGCTACTCGCGCTTCTTCTCCTACACCAACCTGTTCATTGCCAGCATGCTGTTCCTGATTCTGGGCGACAACCTGCTGTTCATCTACTTCGGTTGGGAAGGCGTGGGCCTGTGCAGTTACCTATTGATCGGTTTCTATTACAGCAATCGCAACAACGGTAACGCTGCACTGAAAGCCTTCATCGTGACGCGCATTGGCGACGTGTTCATGGCCATCGGCCTGTTCATCCTGTTCCAGCAACTGGGCACATTGAATGTTCAGGAACTGCTGGTCCGCGCGCCTGAGCACTTCAAGGTCGGTGGCTTCTGGATCGTGCTGGCAACCCTGATGCTGCTGGGTGGCGCTGTCGGTAAATCCGCACAACTGCCGCTGCAAACCTGGCTGGCAGATGCCATGGCCGGTCCTACCCCGGTTTCGGCTCTGATCCACGCCGCTACCATGGTAACCGCAGGCGTTTACCTGATCGCCCGTACCCATGGGCTGTTCGCACTGGCTCCGGATATTCTGCATCTGGTCGGCATAGTCGGTGGTGTCACGCTGGTACTGGCAGGTTTCGCAGCACTGGTTCAGACCGACATCAAACGTATCCTCGCCTATTCGACCATGAGCCAGATCGGCTACATGTTCCTGGCGCTGGGCGTTGGTGCCTGGGAAGGCGCGATCTTCCACCTGATGACGCATGCGTTCTTCAAGGCGCTGCTTTTCCTTGCATCGGGCGCCGTGATCGTCGCCTGCCATCACGAGCAGAACATCTTCAAGATGGGCGGCCTGTGGAAGAAGCTGCCACTGGCCTACGCCAGCTTCATCGTTGGTGGCGCCGCATTGTCGGCCCTGCCGCTGCTGACAGCCGGTTTCTACTCCAAGGACGAGATCCTCTGGGAAGCGTTCGCCAGTGGCAACAATGGCTTGCTCTACGCGGGCCTGGTTGGCGCGTTCATGACATCGCTGTATACCTTCCGCCTGATTTTCATCGCGTTCCACGGTGAAGCCAAGACTGAGGCACACGCGGGTCACGGCATCGCTCACTGGTTGCCACTGTCGGTGCTGATCGTTCTGTCTACCTTCATCGGCGCAATGATCACCCCGCCGCTGGCCGGTGTATTGCCGCAAAGCGTCGGCCATGCTGGTGGAGAAGCCAAGCACAGTCTGGAAATCGCCTCAGGTGCCATCGCCCTGGCCGGTATCTTGCTCGCGGCCCTGCTGTTCCTTGGCAAGCGTCGCCTGGTGACGGCTATCGCCAACAGCGGACCAGGCCGTTTCCTGTCGGCGTGGTGGTTCGCTGCCTGGGGCTTCGACTGGATCTACGACAAGCTGTTCGTCAAACCTTATCTGGCGATCAGTCACCTGCTGCGTAGCGATCCGTTCGACCGCACCATCGGCTTGATCCCACGTCTGGTCAAAGGCGGTCATGACACCATGAGCCGTACCGAAACCGGTCAGTTGCGTTGGTATGCAGCCTCGATTGCCGCAGGTGCCGTTCTGGTACTCGGTGCCGTCGTTCTGGTTGCGATCTGACATGAACCTTGCGAATTTGCGAAAGGAATTGAGCCCGTCATGATTCTGCCTTGGCTAATCCTGATCCCTTTTATCGGCGGCCTGCTGTGCTGGCTGTGTGAGCGCTTCGGCGCCACACTGCCGCGCTGGATTGCGCTGCTGACCATGACCCTCGAACTGGGCCTCGGCCTGTGGCTGTGGGCGACCGGCAACTTCGGTTACGCCCCTGTCCCTGGCGCCGATCCGACCTGGACCCTGGAATTCCACCACCCGTGGATCACCCGCTTCGGCATCGACGTGCACCTCGCACTGGACGGTCTGTCGCTTTTGATGATCCTGCTGACCGGCCTTCTCGGCGTGTTGTCGGTACTGTGCTCCTGGAAGGAAATTCAGCGCAAGGTGGGCTTCTTTCACCTTAACCTGATGTGGATCCTGGGCGGTGTCGTTGGCGTTTTCCTGGCCATCGACCTGTTCATGTTCTTCTTCTTCTGGGAAATGATGCTGGTGCCGATGTACTTCCTCATCGCGCTCTGGGGTCATAGCTCGGCGGACGGCAAGAAAACACGTATCTACGCCGCAACCAAGTTCTTCATCTTCACTCAGGCCAGCGGCCTGATCATGCTGGTGGCGATTCTGGGTCTGGTACTGGTCAACTTCAACCAGACTGGCGTGATCACCTTTGCTTATGCCGATCTGTTGAAAACCAAGCTGGCACCGGGCACCGAATACATCCTGATGCTGGGCTTCTTCATCGCCTTCGCGGTGAAGCTGCCGGTCGTGCCGCTGCACTCATGGCTTCCCGATGCTCACGCTCAGGCGCCGACAGCGGGTTCTGTCGATCTGGCCGGTATCCTGCTGAAAACCGCTGCTTACGGCCTGCTGCGCTTCGCACTGCCACTGTTCCCCAATGCCTCGGCCGAGTTTGCACCGATTGCCATGACGCTGGGCCTGATCGGTATTTTCTACGGTGCATTCCTGGCGTTCGCGCAGACCGATATCAAACGCCTCATCGCGTTCTCCAGCGTATCGCACATGGGCTTCGTGCTGATCGGTATCTATTCCGGCAGCCAGCAAGCCCTGCAAGGTGTTGTGGTTCAGATGCTGGCTCACGGTCTGTCCGCCGCTGCCCTGTTTATCCTCAGCGGCCAACTGTACGAGCGCCTGCACACTCGTGACATGCGCGAGATGGGAGGTTTGTGGTCACGCATTGCCTATCTGCCTGCCATCAGCCTGTTCTTCGCCGCTGCCTCTCTGGGGCTGCCAGGCACCGGTAACTTCGTGGGCGAGTTCCTGATCCTGCTGGGCAGCTTTGTCAGCTCACCATGGGTTACGGCTATTGCCACATCAGGTCTGGTGTTTGGCTCTGTCTACTCGCTGATCATGATCCACCGCGCCTATTTCGGCCCATCGAAGTCCGATGAAATCCTTAAAGGCATGGATGGACGCGAACTGATCATGGTGCTGGGCCTCGCGGTATTGCTGATCCTGCTCGGGGTTTTCCCGCAGCCGTTCCTCGATACGTCGGCCGCCACGATGCACGGTGTGCAGCAATGGCTAAGCACGGCCTTCACTCAACTCGCTTCGGCCCGGTAAGAGCGCTATGGACCTGACGATTCAACACTTTATTGCGCTTGCCCCATTGCTGATCACCAGCCTTACCGTTGTTGTGGTAATGCTGGCGATCGCGTGGCGCCGCAATCACTCGCAAACGTTCCTGCTGTCGGTAGCAGGTCTCAACCTGGCGTTGCTGTCGATCTACCCCGCATTGAAAGTTGCACCGCTGGTAGTCACCCCGCTGCTGCATATTGATAACTTCGCCTGTCTGTACATGGCGATCATCCTGGCCTCGACACTGGCCTGTGTGACCATGGCGCACGCTTATCTGGGTGACGACAAGGTTGGCTATCCTGGCAACCGTGAAGAGCTCTATCTGCTGATCCTCCTGGCTGCTGCGGGTGGTCTGGTTCTGGTCAGCGCTCAGCATCTGGCAGGTTTGTTCATTGGTCTGGAGCTGCTTTCGGTGCCGGTCTACGGACTGGTTGCCTATGCGTTCTTCAACAAGCGCTCGCTGGAAGGTGGCATCAAGTACATGGTGCTGTCGGCAGCCGGCTCGGCGTTCCTGCTGTTCGGTATGGCGCTGCTCTATGCAGAAGCAGGTTCTCTCAGCTTCGACGGTATCGGCAAAGCCATTGCTGCTACCGGCATGCCGAGCCCGATTGCCAGCCTGGGTCTGGCGATGATGCTGGTCGGTCTGGCATTCAAGCTGTCGCTGGTGCCTTTCCACCTGTGGACTCCAGACGTCTACGAAGGCGCTCCGGCCCCGGTAGCGGCGTTCCTGGCCACGGCCAGCAAGGTTGCAGTATTCGCCGTGCTGGTGCGTCTGTTCCAGATCTCTCCAGCTGCCAGCAGCGGTGTGCTGCATGACGTTCTGGCGGTGATCGCTGTGGCGTCGATACTGGTCGGTAACCTGTTGGCACTGACTCAGACCAACCTCAAGCGCCTGCTGGGTTACTCCTCCATCGCACACTTCGGTTATCTGATGATTGCACTGGTTGCCAGCAAAGGCATGGCGGTCGAGGCCATTGGCGTTTACCTGGCCACTTACGTCCTGACTTCGCTGGGCAGCTTTGGTGTGATTACCATGATGTCGTCGCCGTACAGCGGTCGCGATGCCGATGCAATGTTCGAATACCGTGGCCTGTTCTGGCGCCGCCCATACCTGACGGCGGTCATGACCCTGATGATGCTGTCGCTGGCGGGCATTCCACTCACTGCGGGCTTCATCGGCAAGTTCTACATGATCGCCACCGGCGTCGAGTCGCAGCTGTGGTGGCTGGTCGGAGCTTTGGTACTGGGCAGCGCCATCGGTCTGTTCTACTACCTGCGCGTGATGGTCACCATGTACTTGGTCGACGCCAAGCTGCCGCGTCACGATGCAGCCATAAACTGGGCACAACGTACTGGTGGCGTCATGCTGCTGGCCGTTGCGATCCTGACCTTCGTGCTCGGTGTCTACCCGCAACCCCTGCTGGATCTGGTTGTGAATGCAGGTCTGCACATGGCGAGCTGAATGCCATGAAACGAAAAACCCTGCTCATGAGCAGGGTTTTTTTTTGCCTCCGATACGCCTAGCCGGGCAACCTGACCGGCTTCTTGGCACTGGAGAACAGGCCCCATGTGGAGATGAACAATGCGGCGATCAGCGGCCCGATAACAAAACCATTCAGGCCGAACACAGCCATACCGCCCAAGGTAGAGATCAGAATCAGGTAGTCCGGCATCTTGGTGTCTTTGCCGACCAGAATCGGGCGCAGCACATTGTCCACCAGCCCGATGACAAAGACACCGAACAAGGCCAGAACCACGCCCTGCCAGATCATGCCGCTGAGCAGGAAGTAGGTCGCTACCGGCGCCCAGACGATTCCGGCGCCAACCGCAGGCAGCAGCGAGAGGAACGCCATGACCACTGCCCAGAGCAGCGCACTCGGGATGTCCAACGCCCAGAATATGAAGCCCCCCAGCGCGCCTTGCGTGACGGCCACGACGACGTTGCCTTTGACGGTTGCTCGCACCACACGGGTGAACTTGAGCTGCAGGCGGCGCTTTTGCTGTTCAGCCAGCGGCACAGCATTGCGTATCTTGCGAACCAACTCGTGTCCGTCCCGCAGAAAGAAATAGAGCAGGTAAAGCATGATGAAAAAGCTGATCACAAAATCGAAGGTACCCTGACCGAAGCTGAACGCCTGAGTGGCCAGATATTGGCTACCTTGCATGGCACCTTTGGCGATCTTGTCCCGAAGCCCGTCAAGATCTCCCATGCCCATTCGATCAAGCATGGCCTGAGCCGAGTGTGGCAACAGATCCTTGAACTCGGCCAGATAGCCTGCGATATCGAGCTGTCCGGTTTCGACGTTCTTGTAAAGCGTAGTGCCCTCCTGAACCAGCAGCGCACTAATGACAATCACAGGAAGAATTGCGATCACCAGGCAGATGATCAACGTACACAAGGATGTCAGGTTGCGTGAACGCCCGAAGCGGAGCAGAAGCTTGCGCTGCATCGGCGCGAAGATGATGCCGAGGATCACGGCCCAGAACACAGCACCATAGAACGGCAGCATGATCCAGATGAATGCAACGGTGACGAGCACCAATAGCAGTAGCAGAGTTTTGTATTGCTGAGCGGTTTCGTTCATGTCCAGTCCATGTCAGTAAACCGGGCATTGCGCCCGGCTTACTGCTTAGTCAGCGGGCAACCGTACGAGTGCCCTCTGTCTAAGGTTATCGGGCTCCCCGAAAGCTGCACGGCAACACAGCAACGAGGTGCCTTACGGTCATATGGGCGATCTAGACCCGAAAGTGACCGATGAGCCCGCCCAGACGCGAACCCAGTTCGGCGAGGCTGCGGGACGTCTGTGCGCTCTGACGCGTCTCGTCGGCCACGCTTTCGACCGCAGTAGCGATCTGGTGCACGCTGCGATTGATCTCCTCTGCAACTGCAGTCTGCTCTTCAGCAGCGCTGGCGATCTGGGCGTTCATTGAGTTAATGGTCGCGATCAGCTCACCAATGGTTACCAGTGAAACGCCCGCATCGTTGGCTTGAGCAGAGGTTCCGTCGCCAGCCTCACTTGATCGCCGCATCGCCGATACAGCCTCTTGAGTGCCATGCTGCAGGCGATCGATCATGCCCTGGATTTCCTGGGTACTGGTTTGGGTACGACTGGCCAGAGCACGCACCTCATCCGCCACAACCGCAAACCCACGCCCCGCCTCGCCTGCTCTGGCGGCCTCGATCGCCGCGTTGAGGGCCAGCAGATTGGTTTGTTCGGCAATGGAGCGAATGACACCGAGAACGCTGACAATGGAGGAAACGTCCTGCTGCAGACTGTCGAGTGACGTACCGCTTTTACGGATGTCGTCCACGAGTGCATGAATCTGCCTGATGCTGCCGTCAACCACGCGTTTGGCCGCACGACCCTGCTCATCGGTTTGCTGGGCGGCAACAGAAGCACCCTGAGCGCTCTTGGCGACTTCCTGAGCAGCGGCAGACATTTCGTTGATGGCAGTTGCCACCTGATCGGTCTCGTGGCGCTGACGGTCCATGGCTTGCTCAGAACGTTGAGCTTGCGCCGACACCTCGCCGACGAGTCCATTCAACTGCCCGGTCATTTCGGTGACCTGGCGCACCAGCCCATGAATCTTGTCGACGAAACGGTTGAAAGAGCCTGCCAGCTCACCCAATTCATCGTCACTGGTGATTGCCAGACGCCGGGTAAGATCGCCCTCCCCGGCAGCAATATCATCAAGGTTATTTTTCATCAAACGCAGAGGACGCAACAGCGTACCCGTCAACAACAGCCCGATGACACTGATGATCAGCAGCACAAGCACGGTAATTCCGATAATGCTGTAAAGCATCTCTTGTAGACGTGCCTCGACGTTCTGTCTGACCACCGCAACCTGCGCGTCAATGCCGTCCAGATTCACAGCCGAACCAACGACAAGGTCCCACTTGGGCAGATAATCGGTGTAGCCGATTTTGGGAACCGGCTCGGTTTTACCGGGCAGCGCCGATGAGTACATGACGTAGTGAGTGCCAGCCTTGCCGACAGCGACCAGCTCACGATTGAGGTAAACGCCGTTGGGATCCTTAACATCATTAAAGCTTTTGCCAAGCCCGTCAGGACTGGTACTTCTGAAGATACGCACGACCTGAGAGTCATAACCAAACAGGTAGCCGTCCTTGCCATATGTGACTGCAGAGAGCAGCTTGATCGCGTTGGCGCGGGCGGTCTCGTCGCCTGGCGCAGCAGCATCATAGAGCGGCTTGATCGCGGTCAGCGCGACCGCGACATAGTTCTGAAGGGTGGCCTTGGCTTCCGAGAGCAGGCGCGCTCGTGTGTCATCAACCTCCCGGTCAGCCTGCTGGTGGAGCATGAACACGGTAGTTGCGCTGATGACCAGCGCAAACATCAATACTGGCAAGACCGCCAGAGAGAGAACCTTGGCTTTCAGACTAAGACGCATAGGATTGGCCTTACGGTTATTTTTATAGAGTCATGGGTGCTCAATTGGCTATCGGCAGCACGCTCTGATAATTAAGCGCTGGCCAGCGCGATCACAGGAAAGGATCGAAAGAAGGGCGTTTCAGGGTGCTGTACGCTCGGGTAGATCAATCCGTACGCGCAATCCATTCAACGGGCTGTCGAGCAGTTGCAACTGACCGCCCCACGCTTCGACGATGTCACGCACGATTCCCAGGCCCAGACCATGGCCTGTAATCTGCTCATCGAGCCGAGCACCACGGCTGAACACTTCAGCGCGACGACCCTCCGGAATGCCCGGGCCATCATCATCGACTAACAGAGAGAAACCGCCGTTCTCATGCTGAATGCGCAGATGCACTTCGCTGTCAGCCCACTTGCAGGCGTTATCCAGAAGATTGCCCAGCAGTTCAAGAATATCCTCCCGATCCCAAGGCAGGTACATACCCGCTTGTACCTCATTGACCAGATCGAGATGAGCGCCATGGATCATCCCGAGCGTGGAAAACAGGCCAGGCAGCTCGGCGTCGCAATCAAAACGCGCGCCCGGCAGCGCATCTCCGGAAAGCCGCGCCCTATTGAGCTCACGCTCCAGACGCAGGCGAATGTTTTCCAGCTGATCTTGCAGGGTTTTGCGCAAGGCAGGGTTGCTGTCCAGCTGTTCACTCAATGCCACACTGAGCAGGACTGCCAAAGGTGTTTTCAGAGCATGTCCCAGATTGCCAAGGGCGTTACGCGAACGCTTCAGGCTGTCTTCAGTATGCGCAAGCAAGTGGTTGATCTGCGCGACAAGAGGTTCCAGCTCAAGCGGCACTTGGTCGTCAAGTTGTGAGCGCTGACCTTGTTGCAATTGTGAAATCTGCTCACGGACCGTTTCCAGTGGTCGCAGCGCGCGTCGGACTGTAACGCGCTGTAGAGACAGAACCAGAATGAGCGCGGCCAACCCGAGGCCCAGACCTATCTGCTGCATCCGTCGAAAGCTCGCCCTGACGGGTGTGTAATCCTGAGCAACGATGATAGATATCTGTTTACCGAACTTGCGGTACTCCGCTTTCAGCAGCAGCAGCGACTGACCCGTCTGACCCAGCTCAAGATTGGCATGCAGCCCTGACGTACTGGACTCGGGCAACTCAAAGTCCCAGAGTGAACGAGACCGCCAATGCCCTTGAGGGAAATCAATGCGAAAGTAATGGCCTGACAGCGGGCGCTGGTAGACACCCGACAAGCGATGCTCGTCCAGCTGTAGCCCGGCTGGCCCCCGAACCAGAGCAACCAGGAGGTTTTCGCTTTCGTTGCGCAGACCAGACTCAAGATAACGCTGCAGGCCCAACTCGAAAAGCCACAAGCTCGTCTGCGCCATCACCAGGCCAACGACTATCATTACGGCAATCAGGCCCAGGCTCAGACGTCGCTGTATTGATCTCAACCCCCTGCCCCGCCGTAAAGATAACCTTGCCCACGACGTGTTTCGATCACCGACCGACCCAGCTTGCGCCTCAAATGATTGACATGGACCTCGATAACGTTTGAGTCGCGCTCGTTTTCACCATCATAAAGGTGCTCGGCAAGATGGCTCTTGGACAGAATCTGCTCAGGGTGGAGCATGAAGTAACGCAACAGCCGGAACTCGGCGGACGTCAGTTGAATCTCGACGCCATCGCGCATGACGCACTGGCGGCCCTCATCCAGACTAAGGCCTGCACACTCCAGCGTCGGCTGATTGGCCAGACCATGGGAGCGACGCAATAATGCCTGGATACGTAATTGCAGCTCTTCGGGGTGAAACGGCTTGGTCAGATAATCATCGGCACCCGCTTTGAGGCCCTCGATGCGTTCGGACCATGAGCCGCGAGCGGTGAGTATCAATACCGGGGTCGCCAACCCTTTACTGCGCCACTGACTAAGCACTTCAAGGCCTGACATACCGGGCAAACCCAGATCCAGCACGATCAGATCATACGGTTCACTCTCGCCCTGATAAACCGCGTCGCGACCATCAGCAAGCCAGTCGACGGCGTAACCTTGACGACCCAGGGCTGCGAGAAGTTCGTCCGCCAAAGGCACGTGGTCCTCAACCAGTAACAACCGCATCAATCTTCCTCGTCTTTTAACAATCGGCTGTCACGCGCGTCGAACTTGAGCTCCCGGACAACGCCCTGCGGGGTCAGCAATTCAAACTCATAGACGTATACATCATGTTTTTCTTCGAGCTCTGCCTCCAGCAGCCTGGACCCCGGGTGCAGCCCGAGTGCCCGCTCGATGAATTGTTCCAAGGGCAGGATAATACCCTGCTGCCGCAAGCTGAGAGCCTCATCCTGATTCAAGTCTCTCGCATAGGCAAATGAGCACAGCAGGCCGAGACACAGGATCGCGCAAAGGTGCTTTTCAACGCTCATTAATTGTCCTGATAGTTACGGAAAATCCTACCTGTGACAGCATCTATCTCCAGGTCCCATTCGACGTTTTTCGTATCACGTAACTCAACCTTGTATACGTACTTGCCGTATTCGTTTTCAAGCTCCGTATCAGTGATCGTCGCGCCAGGATGCTGGGCCAACGCATGGGCATCAAGGGTCTCGAACGGCTGAACAGTACCTGCAGCGCTCAGCCTCAGCAGTTTTGCGGGAGCCACGTCAGAAGCATGAATAATACAGGCAGACAGGGACAGTGTTAGCGCTGCAATTATGGTTATTGGCTTTTTCATTATTGGGGCAGGCTCCACGGGCCATTGTTTCGGCAGCCCTTACCATAGCGCTCAGAACTTAACTCAAACTGAATCTGTGTGGCCACATGCCAGCAAAAAGGGATTCAAGCTTGCAGTTGTCTCTGATACCCGGCCATGGAGTTTCAATTCATTGCTGTTAAACTCGTAGCCTGCATTTGCCGCCTTGGCGGCCGTCACTTTCCTAGAGCTGATACCATTGGAAATCTTCAAAGAGTTTACGTTTGAGTCCGCACACCGCCTTCCTCATGTGCCGGAAGGTCATAAATGCGGGCGACTGCATGGTCACTCATTTCGCGTCGCCATCTATCTGGCTGGCAAGGTTGACCCTCACACAGGCTGGATTCGAGATTTCTCTGAAATCAAATCGATTTTCAAGCCTTTGTATGAGCGTCTGGACCACAACTATCTGAATGACATCCCTGGCCTGGAGAACCCGACCAGCGAAAACCTGGCAAGGTGGATTTGGGAAGAGCTGAAGCCTCTGCTTCCTGAACTATCGGCCATCCGTATTCACGAGACATGCACCAGTGGCTGTGAATACCGCGGGGACTAATTCCCGATTGTAAAAAACCACCTTAACGAAGGTGGTTTTTTTGGGCCTTAAAAAAGTAATTTTCCGACGCGCAAAAACAAAACCCCTCATCGCGTAAGCGATGAGGGGTTTCGGAATTTAATCTTGACGATGACCTACTCTCACATGGGGAAACCCCACACTACCATCGGCGATGCATCGTTTCACTGCTGAGTTCGG
>Ga0265798_10001481_pt1 | contig 36504 bp, 40 predicted proteins | sample P3T30metagenome_FD_192430 | JGI IMG/M metagenome (GOLD analysis project Ga0265798, IMG submission 192430) | Plant litter microbial communities from East Loma Ridge, Irvine, California - P3 T30 | ecosystem: Environmental > Terrestrial > Plant litter > Unclassified | place: USA: California...
TGGCGAGCGAAGCGAACGACGAGATGTGGCCACCGAGGTCGCCGTCGGCGCGGTTGGCCTTGACCACCATCGCCATCGCGTTCCAGCGCATCCACGAGCGCAGGCGCTCTTCGTATTCGAGGTTGCCCGGGCTGTTCTGGTTCAGGTGCGCAGGAATCGTGTTGACGTACGCGGTGTTGCTCGAGAACGGCACGTGGGCGCCACGGCGGCGCGCCAGGTCGACCAGGCGTTCCATCAGATAGTGGGCGCGCTCGGTGCCTTCGTGTTCGATCACCGCTTCCAGCGCGTCGAGCCATTCCTTGGTCTCGATGGCATCCGGATCGTTGGCGGTTTGCGCGGTCAACTGGTCGAGTTGAGCTGACATGTTATGCGTCTCCTAGTGGTGTGCGCCCCATCCGATCCCTGCGCAGGCTGGCGGCGATTGATGAAATATTCAGACTGTCGTTCAGATAAACCCATGGATTATACGGGTGGATTTTTGCATTTTCAAATTACGATATGCCATTCCATTATGTGAAATCCTATGCTGCAAGTGCACAATTTTCATAGGAGAAATTCTGCACTGACGATCACCGGGTATCGTATACCGAAGCGCTCGATGATCGCCCAAATCGCGCCGATTTAGTCGCCATCCTTAAGCAATTACCAAAGCGCGCCGTATAATTCGCTTTTTGCCCAGCGACGAGCCTTCACCATGCCTGCACAACTGATCGACGGAGTCCTCCTTTCCCAACAACTGCGCGCCGACATCGCCGCGCGCACCGCCAAACTCAGCGCCGCCGGCAAGCAGCCGGGCCTGGCCGTGATCCTGGTCGGCGAAGACCCGGCCAGCCAGGTCTATGTGCGCAACAAGGTGAAGGCCTGCGGCGACGTCGGTTTCCATTCGGTACTCGAAAAATACGAGGCCGACCTGTCGGAACAGGCCCTGCTGGACCGCATTGCAGCATTGAATGCCGACCCCGCCATCCACGGCATCCTGGTGCAAATGCCGCTGCCGAAGCACATCGACCCGAGCAAGGTGATTGAAGCGATCTCCACCGCCAAGGACGTCGACGGCTACTCGGTGCTGTCGGCCGGCGAACTGGTCGCCAACCTGCCGGGCTTCCGCCCATGCACCCCGTACGGCTGCATGAAGCTGATCGAGACCACCGGCGTCGACCTGCGCGGCAAGCACGCGGTGGTGATCGGTCGCTCCAACACGGTCGGCAAACCGATGGCCTTGCTGCTCTTGCAAGCCAACGCCACCGTCACCATCTGCCATAGCGCAACGCCGGACCTGGGCTACCATACCCGCCAGGCCGACGTGGTCGTGGCCGCCGTCGGCCGCCGCAACACCCTGACCGCCGACATGGTCAAGCCGGGCGCGATCGTGATCGACGTCGGCATGAACCGCGACGACGCGGGCAAGTTGTGCGGCGACGTCGATTTCGCGGGCGTGTCCGAAGTGGCCGCCCACATCACCCCGGTGCCGGGCGGCGTCGGTCCGATGACGATCACGATGCTGTTGATGAATACCCTCGAGTCCGCGGAGCGCGGACACGCCGCCGCCAACGCGGCGCCCGACCAGGCACAAGGCATGGAGCCGAAGGCCGGCGTGGCGTAAGCCGGCATCGCTGGTGGCTGCGCTCGGCGTACCAATGATTAACGAATTTGGAAGGAATACGATGACCACCGCTACCAGCAATCCCCTGCTCGACTTCAGCGACCTGCCGCGCTTCGACGCGATCAAGCCCGAGCACGTGACACCGGCCATCGAAGGCCTGATCGCCGAGGCCAAGGCCATCGTCGCCCAGCTCGAGGCGCCGATCGAGAACGTCACCTGGGACACGCTGGCGCCGCTCGACGACGCCAGCGAGCGCCTGGGCCGCGCCTGGGGCGTGATCGGCCACCTGAACCACGTGATGGACACGCCCGAGCTGCGCGCGGTCTACAACGAAAACCAGCCGAAAGTGGTCGAGTTCTCGACCTCGATCGGCCAGAACGAAGCGCTGTTCGCCAAGTACAAGGCGCTGCGCGACGGCCCGGCCTGGGAGTCGCTCAGCCCGACGCGCAAGCGCATCGTCGAAAACGCCCTGCGCGACTTCCGCCTGGGCGGCGCCGAGCTGCCCGACGACAAAAAGGCGCGCTTCGCCGAGATCCAGGAACAGCAGTCGCAACTCTCGACCCGCTTCTCGGAAAACGTGCTGGACGCGACCAACGACTACAAGCTGCTGGTCGAGAACGAAGCCGAGCTGGCCGGCCTGCCCGACGACGCAAAACAGGCTGCGAAAGCCGCCGCGGAACGCGACGGCAAGAGCGGCTACCAGTTCACCCTGCACTTCCCGTCCTACTATCCGGTGCTGCAGTTCTGCGACAACCGGTCCTTGCGCGAAACCTTGTACCGCGCCAGCGCCACCAAGGCCTCGGACACCGGCGTGATGTTCAGCGACCTGGCCAAGTGGGACAACTCGTCCAACATCGTCAACCTGCTCAAATTGCGCAACGAAGAAGCGAAGATGCTGGACTACGGCAGCTTCGCCGACGTGTCGCTGGTGGCCAAAATGGCGCAGAGCCCGCAGCACGTGATCGAATTCCTGGAAGACCTGGCGCGCCGCGCGCGCCCCTATGCCGAGCAGGACCTGCAGGAACTGCGCAGCTTCGCGCGCGAACAACTCGGCATCGACGACCTGCAAAGCTGGGACGTGGCCTACGCCTCGGAAAAACTGCGCGAGCAGCGCTATGCCTTCTCGGCCCAGGAAGTGAAGAATTATTTCCCCGAACCGAAGGTGGTCGAAGGCCTGTTCGGCGTGATCCAGAACCTGTTCGGCGTGCAGATCAAACCGGACACCGCGCCGGTCTGGCACCCGGACGTGCGTTTTTATCGCATCGAGCGTGACGGCCAGCTGGTCGGCCAGTTCTACCTCGACCTGTACGCGCGCGCCGGCAAGGCGCAAGGCGCCTGGATGGACGATGCGCGCGGCCGCCGCGTGCTGGGCGGCGGTACGGTGCAGACCCCGGTCGCCTACCTGGTCTGCAACTTCACCCCGCCGGCAACGGTGGACGGCAAGCTGCAGCCATCGCTGTTCACGCACGATGAAGTCACGACCCTGTTCCACGAATTCGGCCACGGCCTGCACCACATGCTGACCGAAGTCGAAGAGCTGCCGGTGTCGGGCATCTCGGGCGTGGAGTGGGATGCGGTGGAGCTGCCGTCGCAGTTCATGGAAAACTTCTGCTGGGAGTGGGACAAGCTGCAGCACATGACTGCGCACGTGAAGACAGGCGAACCGCTGCCGCGCGCGCTGTACGACAAGATGCTGGCCGCGAAGAACTTCCAGTCCGGGATGCAGACCCTGCGCCAGGTCGAGTTCTCGCTGATCGACATGCACCTGCACTACGACTTCGATCCGCACGGCCAGCAGGTGCAAGACCTGATTGCCGACGTGCGCCGCAAGTTCGCGGTGATCACGCCGCCCGAGTTCAACCGCTTCCTGCACTCGTTCAGCCACATCTTCGCGGGCGGCTACGCGGCCGGCTACTACAGCTACAAGTGGGCCGAGGTGCTGTCCGCCGACGCCTATGCCGCGTTCGAGGAAGCCACGGCGGACGGTGGCGACCTGCTCGAGACCGGCCGCCGCTTCCAGCGCGAGATCCTCTCCGTGGGCGGCTCGCGGCCGGCGCTGGACTCGTTCAAGGCCTTCCGCGGCCGCGAACCGTCGATCGACGCGCTGCTGCGCCATAGCGGCATGAGCGTGGACGGCGCCACTGCCGGCGCACACGCCTGATGCATCGGGAGGGCTTTCGCCCTCCCTCTTTTATCTGAATCATGACCCGGATCGACTTTCACACCAATATCCCCGACAAGCTGGCCTACGCCTGCCGCCTGGCGCGCAAGGCGTATGCCGCGCGCGCCAAGGTCGTGGTGCTGACCGAGAATGCGGCGCAGTCCGAGGAATTGAATGCCTCGCTGTGGACCGTGTCCGACCTCGATTTCATTCCGCACGTTCTGGCGGGCGATCCGCTGGCGCCGCAAACACCGGTCGTGATCACGTCCGATGAATCGCTCGAGTTGCCGCACCATGAAATGCTGGTGAATCTCACGCGCCGCCTGCCGGCCAATTTCACGCAATTCGCGCGCGTGTTCGAGATTATCTCGACCGACGAGGAAGACGCCGCCGAAGGACGCAAGCGCTACGTCGCGTATAAAAAACAATCCTATCCACTCACCCATTTCGTCGCAGGCCAGTCATGAACCACGATCCCGCTTTCGATGCGAGCATTCCGGTATTGACCGAGGTGGTGACCGAAACGAAGGCCGATCCTGCCGCTGCAACCGAAGCGGCCGATCCGGTCGCGCCGGCTGTCGCAGTCGAACCAGTGGCGGACGACGTTCTCGGCGCACAGCTCGAACGGCGCGCCATCGACCGCTGGAGCGGCGAGCAGTGGAGCGTGCTGGAGCGGCGCGTCACCAACCGCATCCTGCAGCAGTTGCAGGGCCGCGTCGACTTCGTGCTGGAGCAGCGCCTGCGCGAAGGAATCGCCGAAGCGGTCGAGCGCGCAATGGGCGACCTGGCCGATGAAATCCGCCTCGGCCTGCAGGGTACGCTGGGCGACGTCGTGAGTCGCGCAGTTTCTCAAGAAATTGCCCATATACAGACACTGGGTAAATAAATACCGGTTTTTTGGGAATCCGTGGCGTATTTTGTACGTTGATTACCCCGCGCACGATTGTCATTCATTATTAACCGTTAAATAGTAAAATCCTTTTCGCGGTTACGCAGAAATGCGATTTCCTTGAAACGATCCACCCATAAAGGATGATTAATAATGGCAAACATCGATCTGTCGGGCTACAACCTCGCTGAGCTGAAAGGTCTTCAATTCGACATCGAAAAGGAGATCAAAAACCGCCAGCACCTGGATGTAAAAAAAGCGCGCGAGCAAATTCTCGAGATCGCCCAGAAAATGGGTATTTCGGTCGAAGAACTGGTCGCCAAGGGCGGCAGTGGCAAATCCAAAAAGTCCACCGGCGCCAAGGTCAATCCGCAATACCACAACCCGGCCGACAATTCCCAGACCTGGACCGGCCGCGGCCGCCAACCAAAATGGGTGGCAGAAGCACTGTCCAAGGGCAAATCGCTGGACGACCTGCGCATTTAAGACATTCTCTCCCTGCGCGCCGCCGCGACCCCGGTCCGGCGGCAATCGCATTCACCGTTTCACCGTTTCGCTTGAAACCGGCCTCATCGGCTAAGATTGCAGCCTCAGCAATCTTTCGGCCGTCTTCGTGAAACGCACAACCCTCATCGCCGCCCTGGCCGGCGCCGCCGTCGTTGCGGCCGGCATTGCCTTCACCTTTACCGACACCATCGAACGCCAGCCGGGCGGCGCCCTGGCCGTGCTCACGCCCGCCATCGCCAGCACCACGCCGTTCTGGCCGGCGCGCGTGCATCCGCTGGCGGGCGATGGCCAGGACGGTTCGCTCGACGGCGCAGCCGGCGCCAGCCGCTTCAGCGACCCGTACGGCGTCGCCATCGGCCCACGCGGCACGGTCTACATCGCCGACGGCGGCGAGGCCAACTGCATCCGCACCATCGGGCCCGACGGCACCGTCGCCACCCTGGCCGGCGGCAGCGAAGGTTTTACGGACGGCATGGGCACGGCCGCTGCGTTCAATACGCCGTCCGCCGTCGCGCTCGACCATGAAGGCAACCTGTTCGTGGCCGACACCGGCAACCATGCGATCCGCAAGGTCGCCAAGGACGGCAACGTCACCACCCTGGCCGGCAACGGCAGCCCCGGCTACCTGGACGGCGTCGGCCGCGCCGCCCAGTTCAACGGCCCGGTCGGCGTCGCAGTCGATGCCGCCGGCATTGTCTACGTGGCCGACACCTACAACGACCGCATCCGCCGCATCGCCAGGGACGGCACCGTCACCACGCTGGCCGGCACCGGCGCCCCCGCCTTCTTCGACGGCCCGGCGGCGCAGGCCGCATTCGACACCCCGAGCGCGCTGGCGGTCGCCCTCGACGGCACGCTGTACGTGGCCGACACCGGCAACCACGCGGTGCGCCGCATCGGCGCCGACGGCACCGTCGACACGGTGGCGATGCCGCTCGAAGGCGAGCGGCGCCCGCCGCTGCGCCGCCCGACCGGCGTGGCCATCACGCGCGACGGCTACCTGTACATCGCCGCCAGCTCGGGCGGCCGCATCCTGCAGCGCACGCCCGAGGGCGAACTACGTCCCCTGCAGGACGCCGACCGCCCCGCCGACCCACAAGGCTTCGGCAGCGACGGCACCGTGCAGCTGACCGCGCCGCGCGGCATCGGCGTCAACCGCGACGGCAGCCTGGTGGTAGCCGACGCCAACGCCCACCGCGTGCTGCGCCTGGCGCCGCCGCGCAACGGCGAAGCGGCGCCGCTGCTGGCGCGCCCGGTCCTGGCCAAGCGCAACGGACCGATGCCGTGGCCGGTGGGCCCGCAAGACATGGTGCACGAAGTGGTCGGCGTGATGGGCGAAGTGCGCGGCGCCTACAATGGCGACGCCCGCGACCACTTCCACGCCGGCCTCGACGTGCGCGCCGACGTCGGGTCGAAGGTGCTGGCGGTGTTTCCGTCGAAGGTCACCGACCCGCATGCCAACTGGGGTTTCAACACGCTCAGCGAAGGCTTGACGGTGGGCCCGCTGTCGTACATCCACATGCGCGTCGGGCGCGATCCGCGCGGCCGGGCGCTCGACCCGCGCTTCCAGATTCTGCGCGACGCGAAAGGAAAAGCCGAGCGCGTGCGGGTGCCGCGCGGCACCCGTTTCGCCGTCGGCGACGCGCTCGGCACCATCAACGCCATGGCCCACGTCCACCTCGACTACTACCAGGGCGGCACGGTGGTCAATCCCCTGACGCTGCCCTTCACCGGCTTCACCGACACGGTGCCGCCGACGATCCAGCGCATCGCCCTGTACGACGCCGCCGGCAAGCGCATCACGGCGAAAAAAGGCCAGCCGCTGACGGTGACGCGCGCCCAGGGCGAGCTGCAGGTGGTGGTGAACGCCTACGACCAGGTCAACGGCAACCTGGCGCGCCGCAAGCTCGGCCTGTACAAGCTGGGCTACCAGCTGCTGCGCGCCGACGGTACGCCGCTGCCGGGTTACGAACAGCCGCTGATCACCCAGGTGTACGACCGCCTGCCGCGCAATCCCGATGCGGTCAAGGCCGTGTATGCGCCGACCAGCGGCATCACCGTCTACGGCAGCGCGTCGACCCAGTTCGACTATGCGCTGAACAACCGCATGCGCGACGGCGAGATCGAGACCGGCGCCTGGAAGATCGATGCGCTCGCGCCCGGCGCCTACATCCTGCGCATCCACGCGGCCGACTTTTCCGGCCAGGTGGCGCAGGCCGGACGCGACCTGGCGTTCACGGTCGAGTAGGTTCGCCCTCATCGGGGAACCATTCGCCCGCGCCGGCATCTAGGTACCAAGGAGGATCGAAGGCCGGAGGGGCGCCATGGACAAGGTCGACGTACTCATCGCCGGCGCGGGACCGACCGGCCTGGTGCTGGCCCTGTGGCTTTCGCACCAGGGCATCAAGGTCGCGATCGTCGACAAGGCAGCCGAGCCGGGCGCCACCTCGCGCGCCATGGCGGTCCAGGCGCGCACGCTGGAACTGTACCGCCAGCTGGGCCTGGCCGAAGAGACGATCGCCGCCGGCAAGCGCAACGAGGCGATCAACCTGTGGGTGCGCGGCAAGCGCAAGGCCCACCTGGCGCTGCGCTCGGCCGGCGCGCGCCTGACGCCCTTCCCCTTCATCCTGGTGTATCCGCAAGACCGCCACGAGCGGCTCCTGATCCGTCACCTGGAGCTGGCCGGAGTGCAGGTCCAGCGCCCGGTCGAACTGGTCGCTTTTGAAGACCGCGACGACTACGTGCTGGCGCGCCTGCGCGACGCCGACGGCGGCGAGCGCGAATGCGAGGCGCGTTTCCTGTGCGGCTGCGACGGCGCGCGTTCAAGGGTGCGCAACCAGCTCGGCGCCGGTTTCGCCGGCGGCACCTATGACCACGTGTTCTACGTGGCCGACGTCGATGCGCGCGGACCGGCGGCCGACGGCGAAGTGCACCTGTCGCTCGAAACCGCCGACTTCGTGATCCTGCTGCCCTACACCGACACCGGACGCGCGCGCCTGGTCGGCACCATTCGCGAACATTCACGGGAAGGACGCGAACACGGCCCGGCCAGCTGGACCTTCGACGACGTCGCCCACCGCGCATTGAGCAGCCTCGGGATCGAAGTCGACACCGTGCACTGGTTCTCGACCTACCGCGTGCACCACCGGGTGACGAGCCACTACCGCAGCGGCCAGGTGTTCCTGGCCGGCGATGCCGCCCACGTGCACAGTCCGGCCGGCGGCCAGGGCATGAACACCGGCATCGGCGACGCCGTCAACCTGGCCTGGAAGCTGGCCGCCGTGGTGCGGCGCGAAGCGCCCGACAGCCTGCTCGACAGCTACGAGAGCGAACGCATCGCCTTCGCGCGCAAGCTGGTCGACACCACCGACCGCATGTTCACCTTCATCACCGCCGAAGGCAACCTGGCCGACTTCGTGCGCATCCACATCGCCCCCACCTTCGCCAGCGTCGCCTACGGCATCGACACCGTGCGCGAGCTGCTGTTCCGGATCATTTCGCAGATCACGATCAGCTACCACGACAGCCCGCTGAGCGTGGGCAGCGCCGGCGCGATCAAGGCCGGCGACCGGCTGCCGTGGGTCGGCGCCGACGGCGACCAGCTTGACAACCACGCGCCGCTCGAGCGCATCGACTGGCAGGTGCAGGTCTATGGCGAGGCCGGCGACGGCCTGCGCGCCTGGTGCGCGCTGCACGGCATGCCGATCCGCGCATTCGCCTGGAGCACGGCGCATGAAGCCGCCGGCTTCGTACGCAACGCCCACTACCTGGTGCGGCCCGACGGCCACGTCGCCCTGTGCGACCCCAGCGCCGGGCCGGACGCCATCGCGCGCTACTTCCGCGACCGCGCCTATCGCCGCTTCTGCTGATTGATCGCTTACCCCGGGCGCATGACTTCGTGGCGCGATGTAGACATCATTGTCTAGATGACCTAAGCTGGCATTCCCAGGGAGCGTCTCCCGTCACCACAAGGACTGCCATGCTGCACAGACTCGCCATCGCCTTCGCCATCCTCATCGCTACCTGCGCCGGCGCCCGGGCCGCCGACCTGCCCTCGTACCCGTTCATCCACGTCAACGCCTCGGCCGACCTGAACGTGATGCCCGACACCGGCGAGATCGACTTCGAGATCGTCAGCACGGATGCAGACCTGGAGGCGGCATGGAAGCTGGTGATGGCGCGCCTGGAAGCCTCGCGCGCGCTGTTCGCCGAACATGGCGTGGCGATGGAAGACATCTCGGTGCAGGACATCCTGCGCCGCCACCTGAAGCAGGGCGACACGGTGACCGGCATCGAGACGCGCGGCGCGGTGCACGTCACGGTGCGCAAACTCGACGGCTGGACGGCGCTGATCCAGACCCTGATGACGATGCCCAACGTGGAGTCGCTGGCGGTGTCCTTCAGCCGCAGCGACGCCGACAAGATCGAGGCAGAACTGGTGAGCCGGGCGCTGGGTGCGGCGCGGGTCAAGGCGCAGAACATCGCGCGCGGCATCGGCGCCAAGCTGGGCCCGGCCAACGGCGTGGCGCTGGCGCCGCTCAAGAACCTGTCCAATGCGATGGGCCTGGCCACCGACGCCCCGCGCTACACCCCGGTCAGCTCGCCGCGCGACCCGTTGCTGGTGGCGGCGATGAAGCTGGTGCAGGGCGTGGACGTGATCTACCGGATCGGCAAGTAGGCCGCACGGCGTGCGAAACACAGCCGTGTCATCGTCCTGTCATGACGGATGAGCGGGCCGGGACAGCGGGAGTATGATGTGTTCATCAACCCGTCGTCGTCGGCGCGCATAGGGTGCGTTACGGCAACGAACAGCCAGCGGACCGAGTGCCACGCGCCGACGCCATTCCATCTTCGCGCCCCGCCCGCCGCTGTGCTGCCCACAGTGAAAGGATGACGTATGGCCAACCAACAAAAACCGACACCGGCGGCGCCGGAAGACAAGCAGCCCGATTTGACCAAAGCCGCGCCGCCGCAGGAACAGGCAGCGATGGAAGCGGCGGCCGGCGCGCCGGCCGCCAACGAACCGCAGGCCAAGCAGGCGCCGGCCGGGATCGCTCCGGTCAAGGCAGAACCGGTGCGCCTGCGTTCGCGCATGACGCTGGAAGACGCGTTCCAGTGCATCGGCATCAACTGCGTGCGCCAGATCGAAGCCAACCTGCCCGGCGTGCTGCAGAAGAACGTCGAGAGCCTGCACCAGATGCGGGTCGGCCTGCGCCGCCTGCGCGCGCTGCTGGCGATGTTCGAAGACCTGGCCGCGCCGCCGGTCGCCCTGCACGCCAGCATCGAGTGGCTGTCGGGCGAACTCGGACCTGCGCGCGACTGGGACGTGCTGACCGAGACCACGCTGGACAAGGTGCAGGGCATCGACGCCGCTGCGCTGCGCCAGGCCGCGCACGAGCGCGCAGTGGCGCACCACGCCCAGATCCTGTACGTGCTGCGCGAGCCACGCTTCGACGAACTGATGGCGCAACTGAACGACTGGCTGCAGGAGCGCCGCTGGCGCCCCGACGGCAAGCTGGCCAAGGACTCGCCGCTGCACGAGCGCGCCTGGAAAGGCGCCCTCCCCTTGCTGCGCAAGGCCGAGAAACGCCTCGCCAAACGCATCGATGGCCTGGACGAAACCGACGCCCCGGGCCGCCACCGCGTGCGCATCGCCGCCAAGAAGGCGCGCTACGCGGCCGAATTCTTCCGCGACCTGCTGCCGGCGCGCCGCGTCAAGCGCTACGTCACTCACCTGGAAGGCTTGCAGGACCGTCTCGGCGAATTGAACGACCTGGCCGTGGCCGAGCACCTGCTCGATGAACTCAAGGGCGGCAACAGCCAGGTGGCCAAGCAGGCCGCCTACGCGCGCGGCTACGTCGCGGCAAGCAGCGCAACCGGCGTGCAGGGGCTGGGCAAGGCGCTGAAGGACGTGGCCAAGCGCCGCATCACCAAGTAGGGTTGGCGGCTTCGCCGGCGACGCGTCGAATGTTGGCGGCTCCGCTGTCGCGCCGGGTGATCTCGCTGCCGACTATCGCCGGAGCGCCGGCCGCCGCGTCGGCAGCCAAGCTGCCAACCCCGGTGATGGCCACCGCGATGCAGAAAGCGAAATCGGCCGACCCGGCCAGATACCTGCCGGAGCTGAAGAAGATCAGGTACGAGGGCGTCACCGGCACCAGCCAGTTCGATCCGGCCGGCGACATCCTGAACGGCGCGCTGACGCTGTACACGTATAAAGGCGGCGAGCGCACGCGGATGGACGTGTTCCGCTGAGCGCTACCGCTGGAAGCTGCAGCTTGCACCATCTTCCGGCACCAGCACGCGCGTCGCATCCAGTCCTTGCAGGGCGATGAATTCGCGCAGCTCGCGCCGGGTCTGCATGCCGTGGTTGACCGCTTCCATGTGGATGCCGATCACGGTCGCCTGCGGCGCCAGCCGGTGCGCGCGCTCCAGGTCTTCCTTGCCCATGATGATGGCGCCGTCCATCCCGAGCACGCGCGCATAGCCCGTGTTAAGGACGATGACGTCGGGCCGGTGGCGGACGATCGCCTGTTCGACCTCGCCGGTCCAGACGGTGTCGCCGGCGACGTAGACCGTCGGGCAGCCGGGATGCACGAATATCACGCCCGACACCCGGCCCATGCGCTCGGCCAGCGCCGGCACCGCCATCATCCCATCGGTGCCGTGCTGGCCGCGGGTTCTCACCAGCTGCGTGCCCGCGAACGCTGCGCCATCGTCAAACACGCGCACGTCGAGGAAGCCGTCCTTACGGATCGCGGCGGCGTCATGCCCGTCCTGGGCAAACACCGGCATACGCTTCGGGATCATGGCACGCGCGGCGGCGTCCCAGTGGTCAGCATGGGTGTGGGTAACGATCACGGCGTCGGCCTGCAAGATCTCGTCCAGCGCCAGCGGCAGCTCCACCAGCGGATAGCGCAAGTGACTGTTGTACGTGCCGGCGAACCCGGGACAGGCGTCCTTCGGCGCCAGCATCGGGTCGACCAGGAAGGTGGCGCCGGGGTAGGACAGCTTGATGGTGGCGTTGCGGATCAGCTGGAAGGTGACGGTTGCTTGCGAGGCGGTGTGCATGAAGCTCTCCTGTGTTGTGATGAGCCATTCTCGATCCCGGGCGCGATGGAGGCCAGCGGCCCGAAGGCAGATGTTCGATATAATCGGGCCATGCACGCACTGGCGCCCCACTCCACCCTGAAGATCGCCGTGATCGCCTTCGACGGCATCACGCCGTTCCACCTGTCCGTGCCTTGCCTGGTGTTCGGCGCCGAGGCGGCCGCGCCGTGCGAGATTGTCGTCTGCGCCGTGCGCAAGGGCGTGCTGCGCACCGCGGCCGGTTTCGCCATCACGGCCGACCATGGCCTGGCGGCGCTGGACGACGCCGGCATCGTCGTCATGCCGGCCTGGTACGACGACTGCCGCCCCGCCCCGCCGCAGTTACTGGTTGCGCTGCGCCACGCCCATGCGCGCGGGGCGCGCATCGTCGGCCTGTGCCTGGGCGCCTTCGTGCTGGCCGAAGCGGGGCTGCTGGACGGGAAGACGGTGGCCACGCACTGGGAAGCGGCGGCCCTGCTGGCCACGCGCCACCCCGAGGTAACGGTCGATGCGGATGTGCTGTACGTGGACCAGGACGACATCCTGACCTCGGCCGGCGTGGCCGCCGGCCTCGATTGCTGCCTGCATCTGCTGCGCCGGCTGCGCGGGGCGGCAGTGGCCAACAAGGTGGCGCGCAAGCTGCTGGTGGCGCCGCACCGCGAAGGCGGCCAGGCCCAGTTCATCGAGCGTCCGCTGCCGGTTTCTCGCAGCGACGGGCGCTTCGCGCAGGTGCTCGATTGGGTCGGACGGCATTTGCAGCAGGAGCATAGCATCGACGCGCTGGCCGAACGCGCGGCCATGAGCCGCCGCAGCTTCACGCGCCACTTCCGCGACAGCACCGGCACCTCGTTCAAGCAGTGGCTGCTGAACCAGCGCCTGGCGCATGCCCAGCGCCTGCTCGAAACCACCGCGCTGTCGATCGAGGCGATCGCGCAGGATGCCGGCTTCGGCGCGGCGCTGTCGCTACGCCATCACTTCCGCGCCGCGCTGCGCACTTCGCCGTCGGCTTACCGCAAGCTGTTCCTGGCCGGCGCTCACCAGCGGTCGGTGGATACCAGATCGCTCAACGGCGCGCGCTGCGCCCAGCCTTCCAGCTCCAGCATCGGCGCCGGATAGAACTCGGCCACCTGGCCCAGGCACAGGATGGCGATCGGCTTGCCGCCTTCGGGGATGCCGAGCAGTTCGGCCAGGCGGCGCGGATCGAACAGCGACACCCATCCCATGCCGAGGCCTTCGGCACGCGCCGCCAGCCACATGTTCTGGATCGCGCACGAGACCGAAGCGAGATCCATCTCGGGCAGCGTGCGGCGGCCGAACACGTGGCGTTCGCGCCCGTCCATCAGGCTTGCCACCAGCACCTCGCCGCAGTCGCGGATGCCTTCCACCTTCAGGCGCATGAATTCGGCGCCGCGTTCGCCCAGCGCATCGGCGGTGGCGACACGCTCTTCCTCGACCAGCGCGCAGATCCACTCGCGCAGCTCGGCACTCTTGACGCGGATGAAGCGCCACGGCTGCATCAGGCCGACGCTGGGCGCCTGGTGCGCCGCCGCCAGCAGGCGCGCCAGCAGCGCCTCGTCCACCGCCCCGGGCACGAAGTGGCGCACGTCGCGCCGCTCGGCGATGGCGCGGTAGACGCCGTCGAGCTGCTCCGGGCCGAATCGGTGCCCGAGATGTTCAAGCATCGGCGCCCGCTTCGCCAGCCTGGTGGAACACCAGCTCTTCCACCTTCTCGCCCTTGCACAGGTGCTGGTCGATGATGCGGTCCATGTTCTCGGGCGTGACGTTGTAGTACCAGGTGCCGTCCGGCTGCACGCACACGATCGGTCCGCCCTTGCAAGCGGCGAAGCAACTGACGCGGCTGCGCTTGACGCGCAGCGGGCCGCTATTCAAACCGCTGGCCTTGAACTTGTCGCCCAGGCTGTCGAACAGCGCCTGCGACGAACCGTCTTCGCTGCAGCGCGGGCCGGTGCACACCAGCAGGTGGCGGTGGTAGCTGCCGATCTTCGGCTTCACCGGTTGCTGCTTGTCGGTGTCGGCTTGCGTGGTATCGACGGTGCTCATGCTTCGGTCTCCTCAGTCGGGGCGGCGGGCGTCGCTTCCCATGGTTCGTCCAGCGTGGCCTGGATGTAGTCGGCCGGCAGGCGATGGCGTGCGGCCAGGGTCTCGATGCTGTCGCCGGCCGCGTGTTCCGCCGCCAGGGTCTCGAGCCATCCGAGCAAGCCGGTGGACAACGAGCGTCCCGCACGTTCGCCCTCGCGCGTGCTGCCGCCGTCTTCCATGTCGTACTTGTTGGCGTAGCCGCGCGGCGTCACCATCAGGCCGTTGCGCACGAAAGTGTTGCTGTTGCCGATCAGGACCGTGCTGAGCATGCCGATGTCGGCTTCCGCCATGCTGTCGAGCGTGGTGAACACGATGTTCTCGCGGCGGCGGTAGGCGCTTTTGACGATCGCGATCGGCGTGTCCGGGCGGCGATGACGCAGGAACAGGCGCTGCGCCTCGACGATCTGGCGCGTGCGGCGCCCGCTCTTGGGGTTGTACAGGGCGACCACGAAGTCGGCCATCGCCACCGCGTCCAGGCGCCGTGCGATGGTCGGCCATGGCGTGAGCAGGTCGGATAGCGAGATGGCGCAGAAGTCGTGCGTCAGCGGCGCGCCGACCAGGGCGGCGCAGCTGTTCAGGGCCGAGGCGCCGGGGATGATCTCGACCTGCACCGCGTCGTCCGGCGTCCAGCCGGACTGGAACAGCACCTCGTAGGTGGGGCCGGCCATGCCGTACACGCCGGCGTCGCCCGACGAAATCAGGGCCACCTTCTTGCCGGCGCGCGCCGCCTCCAATGCGCTGACGGCGCGGTCGAGTTCTTCGGTCATCGACTTGCGGATGATCTCCTTGCCCTCGATCAGGTCGGCCACCAGCTTGATGTAGGTGACGTAGCCGATCACCACGTCGCTCTCGGCGATCGCGTCGCGTGCGCGCTGGGTCATGTGCTCCACGCTGCCGGGGCCGATCCCCACCAGCATGATCTTGCCGGCGCTCGGTGTCACGGGCATTTCGGTTTCAGTATTCATGGGTCTTTCCTTGCGATCGAGACGGTGGCGTTGCGGCCGTCCGCGCCCCGGTGTTTGTGTTTTTCGACGACCAGCGCGGCCATCGGTGTATCTGGTCCGGCGGCCAGCAGCGCAGCCGCTTCGCTCACCGACGGCGTGCCGGTGTACTTGCGCACCGTCTCCGACGGATTTGGCACCGCCACCTGCGCCAGCTTCTCGGGCGGGTAGAACACCAGCGTCCAGCCAAGCCTTTGCGCCAGCGCCAGCAGCGCGGCTTCGTCCTGCTTGATCGTGATCGAGGCCGCCATCGCCACCTGCTCGGGACGGGCGCCGGCCAGCATCAGCGCGGCCTGCACTGCCTCGTGCACGGTTTCCAGCGCCACGCCGCGGTCGCAGCCCAGGCCGACGGTAAACGTCGTCATGCGGCGCCGTCCTGCGGCGGGCGATAGACCACCAGGCGCTCGTGCAACGCGTCCCAGCGCGCTGAGGGCACCTCGGCGTGCGTCACCCACAGCACGGCCGCATGCTTGTCCAGATCGACGTCTTCGAAGCGCGCGAAGCGGTGGATGGTGTCGGGCAGCGGCGTCGGTCGGGTCCACCAGTCAGGGCTGCCGGCTTCCTGCACGAAGGCGATCGGTTCGCCGTTGACCACGTGCGCCGAAACGCGCGTGATGTTGATTTTTGGTGCTTCCACGCGCCAGCCGAGATGGCGGCCGAGGATGTCGACGGGAATGGTGCGGCCGACGTCCGATGCGGTGGTCAAGACCGGCGCGGCGCCGATCAGGTCCGCGATACGCTCGCTCCATTCGTTGGCGCCGCCGACGTGGCCCGACAGCACCGGGATCACGTACTGGCCGGCGTCGTCGACCACGATCACGCCCGGGTCTTCGTCCTTGCTGCGCAGGTGCGGCGCGATCAGGCGCACCACGGCGCCGAGCGAGACGAAGAACACGACCTGGTCGTAGTTGGCGAACAGCGGCGCGATCTCGTCGCGCAGCGCGCCGTCGTAGGCGCGCACGGTGTTGGACACGTCGCTGAAGGTGGCTGCGAACTTGGCCGAAGTGCAGATCGCGGCATCGGGCAGGTCGGCTGCGAGGCGCGCGGCCTGCGCGGCGCCGTGCTTGGTGATGGCGACCAGGCACACGCGCGGCGTGTCGATGGATGGGTTGCTCATGCGGTCTCCGTAGGTAAAGGTAGTGGGCTGCTCTTCTTCAGGCAGCCCTTGATGCGTTCGCCGCGGATGCGGTGGTTGTGCTTGACGATCAGCAGCGACAGGTAGCTGACCTTGGTGCCGCGCAGTTGCAGGATCTCGGCGCCGCTGTAGCGCCGCTCGTCGGGCGCGCCGACGCGTTCGATGAAGTGCGAACCGGCCAGCAACGCGCGCCGCTCGAGCCAGTCGATCAGCTCATCGAGGATCGGCTTCACCTTCATCAAGACCAGCGTGTCGAAGTCGGGCAGCAGGCGCTCGACCGCGCTGACGCCATACGCGGCCGGCACGATGGCGACCGTGTCGTCCTGCTCGGCGAACGGCACGTCGGCCATGGCGCAGGCGGCGGTGAAGGCGTTGACGCCGGCGACGATGCGGGTCGGGATGGTGTCGTCGAGCGCGCGCACGGTGCGCGCCAGGTGGCCGAAGGTGGCGTAGGTACTGGCGTCGCCCTCGACCAGGAACAGCACGTCGCGGCCGGCGCGCAGCCACGGCAGCACGGTCTCGGCGGCGCGCAGCCAGGCGCGTCCCAGCTTCTCGCCGTCATGCGTCATCGGGAACAGCAGCTGCGTGTGCTCAAGCGGTGGCTCCAGGCCGGCGCGCACCACGATGTCGAAGGCGTAGCTCGGCGTCTTGCCGCTGCGCGCCGGATAGACCCAGATCGTGTCGCGCCGCTGCAACGCTTCCCACGAGGCGCGCGTGATCAGGCCAGGGTCGCCGGGACCAAGGGAAATGCCCCACAGTGTTCCGCTCATTGTGCTGCTCCGTTCTTGCGCGCGCAGACGATCCACACCGGGTTCTCGGCCGCCATGCGGTGCATGTGCAGGATCGGTTTGCTGCGCGCGGCCTGCAGTTGCAGTACGTCCCACGTCACACCCTGCTCTTCCATCGACTGCAGCGTCGCGGTGGCGGTGGCCAGGTTTTCCAGCGTGACGAAGTTCATCACCAGCGATCCGTTCGGGCGCAGGCGCTGCAGGATCATGGCGATCAGGCTGGCCAGTTCGCCGCCCGAGCCGCCGATAAAGACGGCGTCCGGATCGGGCCAGGTGTCCAGTCCATCCGGCGCCTTGCCGTGGAACAGACTGTAGTTGCTGACGCCGAAGGCGGCGTGGTTCTGGCCGGCGATGGTGAAATCGAGCTCGTTCTTTTCGGTCGCCCACACGTGGCCGTCCGGGCACAGGCGCGCCGCTTCCAGGCCCACCGAGCCGGAACCGGCGCCGATGTCCCACACTACGCTGTCCTGGCGCAGCTGCATGCGTGCCAGGCTCACGGCGCGCACTTCCTGCTTGGTGATAAGCCCCTTCTCGGGCTGGCGCTGCGCGAACTCGCTGTCGGCCAGGCCGAAGCGCACCGGCTTCGTCGCCACCGTCACGCGCCACAGCAGCACCACGTTCAGGTCGGCGAAGCGCATGATGGCGGCATCGTCGGGATTCAGGTCGGCCAGCACCCGCTCTTCCGGCTGCAGCAGGTTCTCGGCCACCGCCATATGGAAGTCATCGGCCAGGCCTTCGGCTTGCAACAGGCGCGCGATACGGTCCGGCGAGTTGTCGGGACTGGTCAGCACCAGCAGGCGCGATTCGCGCCGCAGCGCCTGCGCCAGCCCATACAGGCCGTGGCCGGGCGCGCTGCCGCGCGTCCATTCGCCGGCGTCGCGCGCATGCACCGAGACGATGCGCGCATCCTGCCAGGCCAGGCCGACGCGCGCGCAGGCCAGCTGCAGCGTCGACAGGTTCGGCAGGATGTCGAGCGCATCGACGCACAGGTGCTGCGCCAGGTAGGGCGCTATGCCATGGCATAGCGGGTCGCCGGTGGCCAGCACCACGCAGCCGAGGTTATCGCCCCGCGCGGCGCGCACCCACTCGGGCACTTCCTTCAGGCGCTTGGTCAAATCGTGGCGCACCGCGCCGGCCTTGAACTCGCGCTCGAACAGCGCCAGCGTGCGCGCGCCGCCGATCACCACGTCGGCATTGCGGATGTACGCCAGCGCGGTCGGGCTCAAGCTGGCAACGCCATCGTCGAGCACACCGATCACGCGGCAGGGATTGGGATCTTTCAGCATGGTGTCCTCATTGATGGAAGTTATCGGCGTCGGGCAGGTGGTCGATGCCGATGCGGCCGGCGCTGGCGGGACGCTCTTGCGGCAGCGCGGGCAGCGACCACACATCGGCCACCTGCACGCCGCTGAAGTCGCACACCAGCACGCGCAGCTGAAAGGCGCGGCCGTAGCGGTCGGGCGCGGTCAGGGTGTCGATCGCGGCCTGGGCCAGCGCGTGGTGGAAGGCGTCGCCCAGCCCGCGTTCGACCATCAGCTCGGCGCCGAAGCGCGCCGTCTCGGCCGCGGCCATCGCCTCGCAATCTTCCGGCGCGGCGCCGATCTGGCGCGCGATTGCTGCCACCAGGTCGGTGTCGACTTCGCTGCGGTTGGCGTGGGTGATGGTCTCGCCCTGCGCGATCTTGGTCAGCTTGCCGACCATGACCGCCAGCACCACCGTCCCGATGCCCTGCGCCACCGCTTCATCGAGCGCGTAGCGCAAGAAGTCGCCCATCTGCACGAAGCAGGCGGAAGGAAGTTCTGGCCGCTCTGCGCGCAGTGCGCCGATGGCGAAGGTCTCGGTGCGCCCGCCGGTGGTCAATGCCACCACGTCGTGGCCGGTGGTGGCGGCCACCTGCACGCCCTGCACCACGCTGGCGCGCCAGGCGGCGGTGGAATACGGCTTGACGATGCCGGTGGTGCCCAGGATGCTGATGCCGCCCAGGATGCCCAGGCGCGCATTGGTGGTCTTCTTGGCCATGGTCTGGCCGTCCGGGACGCTGACCGTGACTTCGATGCCGTGCTGCTGCAGCAGCGCGGGCGCGGCTTCGCGCAGGTTGTCGGCGATGTTGCGGCGCGGGACCGGGTTGATCGCCGGGCCGCCCACTTCCAGGCCCAGCCCGCGCATCGTGACCGTGCCGACGCCGTCGCCGGCGACGTACGTCACTTCGCCGGCCTGGCCCGGCAACAGGCGCAGGTCGACCGTGAGATGGGCGCCGTCGGTGCAATCGGGATCATCGCCGGCGAACTTGATCACCATCGCGTGCGCAGATTGCGCATCGCTGCGTCCATCGTGCACGGCGAAACGCACCCGGCTGCCGTTGGGTAGCAGGCTTTCGATCTCTTGCGGCACGCTGCCGTCGACCATGCCCAGCACCGCCGCGCGCGCAGCGGCGGCGGCGCAGGCGCCGGTGGTGAAGCCGGTGCGGGTGCCCCGTTCGGCTGCCTTGTCCTTCATGCCCATGTCTTGATGTCCACTTCGTCAAGCAGCCTTTTGCCGCGCCTCGGCCAGCGACAGCAGCGCGTGCAGCGCCGCCACCACCAGCGTCGAACCGCCCTTGCGGCCACGGATCACGATCCAGGGCACGTCAGCCTGCTCCGCCATCAGGTCCTTCGATTCGGCGGCCGACACGAAGCCGACCGGCATGCCGACCACCAGCGCAGGACGCACGCCCTCTTCGCGGATCAGGCGCACCAGTTCGATCAGCGCGGTCGGCGCATTGCCGATGCCGACGATGGCGCCGTCGAGCAAGCCTTTGCTGTGCGCCTTGCGCATCGCCTGCACCGCGCGCGTGGTGTCTTCCAGCTTGGCGGTTTCGATCACGTCCGCGTCGCTGATGAACTGGTGGGTGTGCATGCCGAAGTGCGCCAGGCGCGGCTTGGACAGGCCGGAACAGATCATCTCGACGTCGGCCACCACCGGTGCGCCGCCGGCCAGCATGGCGCACACACCCGCCTCCACCGCATCCGGATGGAAGTCGGTCAGGCCGTTGAAGTCGAAGTCGGCATTCGCGTGAATCATGCGGCGCACGATCGGCCACTGGCCTTCGGTGTACGCGTGCGGGCCGACTTCGGCGTCGATGATGGCGAAGCTGTCATGCTCGATCGCCTGGCCGGCGCGGGTCAGCTGCTCGGTGACGGTGTTAATCGTGCTCATGCCGGTTCCTTCCTGGCCGGGTGCGCGTGGTCGTGGTCGTGACAGTGATCGTGGCCGTGCGCATGGGCGTGATCATGATCGTGGCCGTGATGATGTCCATGGTCATGGCCGTGCTCATGGCCGTGCGCGTGCTCATGGGCGTGATCGTGCGCGTGCTCGGGTCCGTGCGCATGTCCATGCTCGTGCGTGTGCGCATGCGAGTGGCCATGTCCCATCTCGTGCGCCAGCTCGCGGTAGCTGCACCCGTCGCACGGCAGGCGGCTGCCCGGCACGCCTGCGCGCAGCTCTTCCACGCGCTCTTCCATCAGCGCGAAGATCTCCTTCTCGAAGCCGAAATGCTCGCTGCAGGCGAAGCGCACCTGCGGATACTGGCCGCGCAGATGCTTGACCTGGCGGTGGATGCGCTGCATCAGCGTGCCGGTGTACAGGTAGTACGGCAGCACCACGATCTGGCGCATGCCCAGCAACACGTGGCGCTGCACCACCTTTTCCAGGCGCGGCCAGGTGATGCCGGTAAAGGCCAGGTCGACCAGTTCATGGTCGCCCTCTTCCATCAGCCAGCGCGCCATCTTGGCCATCTCGCCGTTGGCGCCGCGGTCGGACGAGCCGCGTCCCAGCACCACCACGCCGGTGGTGGTCGGATCGGGCATGTCGAGCGCCGTCATCGCCTTGCGCAGGCGGCGCTTGAGGATCGCCAGGATCGGATCGCACGCAGTCAGGTGCGGGCCCAAGAGGATCTCGGTCTGCGGGCAGGCGGCGCGTGCGCCTTCCACTGCTTCCGGAATCTCCATCTTGACGTGGCCGGCCGCGTTCAGGATCAGCGGCACCACCAGCACCCGGCGCGAGCTGCGCGCCGCGGAGAGCAGCGCGGCATTCATCTCGGGCGGCGCGAACTCGATGAAGCACAGTTCGATGCGCCAGTCGGGACGCTGGGCGCGCCACTGCTCGGTGAACTCGCGGATTTCCTGGTTGCCGGAATCCTCGCGCGAACCGTGGCCGACGATGAGGATGGTGTCGCCCGTAGCAGGCATGAAGTTCAATGGAGTCGCCGCGATCATGCGCTGGCCTTTCTGAATCGGTGGGTGAATGTGGGGTCGTACAGCTTGGAGCGCACCAGGGTTTCCCAGTGCAGCGCGCCGAGCGTGGGGCTGGCGACGATCATCGCCTGGCTGGCCACGCCCGCTTCGCGGCAGCGCGCCTTGATGTCGGCCAGCGTGCCGCGCAGGATTTTCTGTTCGCCGGGCCAGCTGGCCTTGTGCACCACCAGCATCGGCGAGTCTTCCGGCCAGCCGGCTTCGCGCAGCGCTTTCTCGACCTTGTGCATCAGGGTGATCGACAGGAAGATGCAGATCGTGGTGCGGTGCGCGGCCAGGCTGGCCAGGTCTTCGCCGTCGGGCATCGGGGTGCGGCCTTCGACGCGCGTGAGGATCACGGTCTGCGTCACTTCGGGCAGCGTCATCGACTCGCCGGCGGCGGCCATCGAGGCCATCGCCGACGACACTCCCGGCACCACCGCCCACTCGATGCCGGCATCCGTCAGCGGACGCGCCAGCTCGATCAGCGCACCGTACAAGGACGGGTCGCCGGTCTGCAGGCGCACCACGGTCGCGTCGCATCTAGCCTGGTCGATCAGCCAGGCGGTCATCTCTTCCAGCGTCATGTCCTTCGAATCGCGGATCGCGCAGCCGGGCGGCGCCCACATGGTGGCGGCGCGGTCGACCAGCGACCCGGCGAACAGCACCGCGCCGGCCTGTGCCAGCAGCTTCTGGCCCTTGACCGTGATGAGTTCCGGGTCGCCCGGGCCGGCGCCGACGAACCAGATCTTGCCTGGGCCGGGTATGGTTTCTGCCGTCATGTGATGCTTTCTTCTGGTTGGGTGGTGCGCAGCGCGTCGAGCAGCGCGTCGATGCTGCGTGGCGTCAGGTCGGACGCCAGGACGCCGCGCTCGGCCAGCAGCGCATGCAGGGCCAACGCCGCTGGAGCGCGCTGGCCGGCGGCGTGCAAGGCAGCGTCGTTGCGCGCGACCTGCTGCGCCGGGCCGGATGCGATCACGCGGCCCTGAGCCATCAGATGCAGCCGGTCGGCCCAGCGGTAGGCGAAATCGACGTCGTGCGTCGACAGCAGCACGGTCACGCCGCGCGCTGACAGGCGGTCGAGCAAGGCCGCCAGTTCTTGCTGCATCGGCGCGTCGAGACCAGCCATCGGCTCGTCCAGCAGCAGCACCTCGGGCTCCATCGCCAGCACGCCGGCGATGCAGACGCGCTTCTTCTGGCCAAAGCTCAGGTGGTGCACGGCGCGCCCGCCGTGATCCTGCAGGCCGACCGCTTCCAATGCCGCCGCCACGCGCGTCCGTACGGTGATGACGTCTAAGCCGAGATTCAACGGTCCAAACGACACGTCTTCCTCGACCTGGGCCGAGAACAGCTGGCGATCCGGATTCTGGAACACCAGCCCGACGCGGCGCCGCAGCTCGGCCAGCCCCGCGCGGCTGTAGTCGAACGGCTTGCCATCGCGATGGAGCGTGCCCGCGCTCGGCCGCAGCAGCCCGTTCAGATGCTGCAGCAAGGTGGTCTTGCCGGCGCCGTTGGCGCCCAGCAGCGCGTGGCGCATGCCGCGTTCCAGAGACAGCGTGCAGCCGCGCAGGCCGGCGCTGCCGCCGGCAAACACGTGGTCCACCGCATCGAGGGCGAGCACGGGATTCACGACAGGCGGTCTCCGATGGCCAGCGCCAGCAGCAGCGCGCCGGCCAGCGCCGCGCGCAGGTTCTGGGCGCGCGCCTGCGGGAACACGGCCGGCAGGAAGCGCAGCGCGCCGCTGTAGCCGCGCGCGTCGGCCGCCATCTGCAGGGCCGAGGCGCGCTGCCACACCTGCACCGCCATCTGGCCGGCCAGCAGGCCCATCGAACGCCATGCGTGCGCAAAGCCGCGATAACCGAGGCGCGCGCGCTGGGCCTGGACGCCGTCGTCCCACGCCTGGCGCAGCACGAACAGCATGCGGTAGCACAGCACCATCAGGTCGAGCAGCAGTTCCGGCGTGCGCACGCGGCGCAGCAGGTGGATCAGGTCGGGCAGCGGCGTGGTGAGGACCAAGCCAAGCAGCGCCGCCAGCACGCTCAAGGAGCGCAAGGCGGTGCGCGCCACCAGCTCGGGAGACGCGCCATGCCAGCCCCAGTGCCCTTGGCCATCGACGCCGGCCAGCATGGCCAGGCATGACAGCAGCAGGAAGCCGATCGGCCCGATCGCCATTGCCGCATAGGTGCTCAATGGCACGCGCGCGATCAGCAATGCGGTCAAGGCCAGCAGGCCCGCCAGGGCCGCCAGCACGGCCGGACTATGCGCGATCCACGCCGCGCCGATGCCGCACAGTGCGAACAGCGCCTTGGCCGTCGGCGCCACCGGGCGCCAGCGGCTGGCGTAGGCCGCCGTCTCAATCAGCATGGGACTCCGATGCTGCAGCTTCGCGCCGGGCGCGCTCGCGCGTCACGGAAGTGCCGAGCCAGAAGCCGATCACGCCAGCGCCGATGGCCGCCTGCAGCGCGAACAGGAGCGACGCGATTTCTCCGCTGGCCGGTTCGAACAGCGGCTCGAACCACGGTTCGTAATGCGGCGCCACGGTGCCGATGGCCTGCTGCGCGCGCTCGTCGGCGCCGCCGAACATGGCCGGCGCCTCGGCGCCCGGTTCGGCCGGCGGCGCGGCGGCGAACCACAGCGGCAGCACGGTGAGCAGCACGATGGCGCTCCAGATCAATGCGGTACGCGTCTTCATGCCTTCTTCTCCATCGCCATCACCGGCAGCGCGCGCAGTTCGTGCGCGTTGAAGCGCGCCATCGCGTTCACCACCAGCACCGTGAGCAAGCCTTCGCTGATCGCGATCGGCACCTGGGTCAGGCCGAAGATGCCGGCGAATTTAATGAACGACGCAGCAAAGCCGCCGGTCGCATCGGGAAAGGCCCAGGCCAATTGGATCGAGGTGGTGACGTAGGTAGCCAGATCGCCCAGGCAGGCGGCCAGGAACACGGCCAGCGAGCGCGAGGCGCCCGCACCAGCCGCGGCGCGGAACACGCCGTAGGCCACGAACGGGCCGACCACCGCCATCGAGAACACGTTGGCGCCGAGCGTGGTGATGCCGCCGTGCGCCAGCAGCAGCGCCTGGAACAGCAGCACCACGAAGCCCACCGGCACCATCGCGGCAGGACCGAACAGCAGCGCCCCGAGGCCGATCCCGGTCGGGTGCGAGCAGCTGCCCGTCACCGACGGCAGCTTGAGGGCGGACAGCAAAAAGGCGAAAGCGGCGGCGACGCCGAGCAGCATGCGCTGTTCAGGGTGCGTGGCCAGCGTGCGCTTGACGCTGCGCAGGCCGAAGGCCAGGAACGGCAGTGATGCGGCGGCCCAGCCGATGGCGTGCGCCGGCGGCAGGAAACCTTCCATGATATGCATTCGAAACCTCCCGTCGAATGGTCGATAAGGACACCATGCGGGGAGGCAGAAGGACGGTCGACAGGGTTCAGGAACGAGAAGCCGGCCGACAGCGGCTTCCCGTCACCCCGGGGAATAGTGCTGGCAATTCGGGCCGGTATTCTGGCTCGCCTTCATCCTTCTCCGTGCCTTCCCGCCCGGTTGTGCAACCAGGCAGTGGCGTATCGACGGAGTCGTCAGGCTTACAGCAGCGGGGGCTGCACCGGAATGGCCGCGCGAGGCGGTGTCACCGGTTTCCCGTTTAACGTCATCTCTTGCGAAAGATGAACGCACCCAAACGAGCATCTTACACAAGAAACGCGGGCGCCTCAATGCAAGAGTCTGCTTTATGGCGCCTGTCGGGGCGCGGCCTGAAACGGCGCCCCATGAAAAAAGCGCGCCGTGCTGACGCAGGCGCGCTTTCTCGAGAATCGGATAGTGGCTCAGTGGCTCACTTGGTCGACAGCACCCACTTGACCAGGGTGCGCGCCTCGGCCTCGCTCACCTGCGGATTGGCCGGCATCGGCACCGGACCCCAGACGCCGGCGCCGCCCTTGAGCACCTTCTGCACCAGCTTGTCCTCGGCGCTCTTCTGGCCTGCATAACGCTCGGCCACGTCCTTGTACGCCGGACCAACCAGCTTGGTCTGTACCGTGTGGCAGGTCATGCAGTTCTTGGCTTTCGCCAGATCGGCCTGTGCGAACGCGCCGCCAGAGGCCAGGGCCGACAACATCACACACAAGGACAGGGACCGCTTCATTTGTTTCTCCGTGGTTTTCACTGATTGGATTCTAACCCCAATCAAATGCACGGGCCGCAGACCGATACACTCTGTAACCCGGACATGGCATTGGTAACAGTTAGCGGCCATCGAAACGTCTGTAATTTTCCACAGAGCATCTTCTGTGGAGCGGTTTCTTTGTAAGATGGCAGTCTCGAAGGAGTTCCCAACATGCGCCTGATTCTGTTCATTGTCGTCCTGATCATCCTGCGCGCCCTTGAAGTGTGGCGCTTCGCCGAGCTGTCATGGTGGTACATCATCGGCCTGATGGTGCTGGCCTTTATCTGGTTCGAGTACATCGAAAAGATGCTTGGGCTGGACAAGAAGAAAGAACACGCCGAACATGACAAGCGCCGCGCCGAACGCGCCAGGAAGACGCTCGACAAGCGCCGCTGAGCAAGCTTTCAATGTGATACATTGGACGTATCACCACGCCTCGTCCATACGTAGCACATATCAATGCATCCCGAACTGCGCCAGCTGCGCCATTTCGTCACCGTCGCCGAAGAACTGCACTTCGGCCGCGCCGCCCAGCGCCTGCACATGACCCAGCCGCCGCTGTCGCAGAGTATCGCCAACCTGGAAGACCTGCTCGGCGCCGCGCTGTTCTTGCGTAACCGCCGCACCGTCAATCTCACCGCAGCCGGCAGCGCCCTGCTGCCCGAAGCGCGCCGCATCATCGAGCAAAGCAGCGCCTTGGGTGAGCTGGTACGGCGCGCGGCCAGCGGCGAAGCGGGCCGGCTGGCACTGTCGTTCGTCTCCACCGCCGGCCTGGGCCTGCTGCCCGACATGTTGCGCGCCTACCGCGCGGCCTATCCGCAAGTGCAGCTGGTGCTGCAGGAATCGACGTCTGACGTCCAGTTCGAGGAACTGCTGGCCGGGAGAATCGACGCCGGCTTCGTGATCCCTTTGCAGACCGGCGCGCCCGATTCAGCCCTCGACTACCTGAAGGTGCTGGAAGAACCGCTGGTGCTGTGCGCGCCGAGCGGCCTTGAAACGCTAGCCAAACCAGGCCCGGTGCGCCTGCGCGACCTGCCCCCGCTGCCGCTGGTGATCTTCCCGCGCGCGCTGGCGCCCAGCCTGCACGACGCCATCCTGGCATGCTTTCGCGCGGCCGGCGTCACGCCCGTCATCGGCCAGGAAGCGATCCAGATGCAGACCATCGTCAGCCTGGTCTCCGGCGGCATGGGCTTGGCACTTGTGCCACAATCCGTGTCGAACCTGATGCGGCCGGGCGTAGAATACCGTGCGTTACTGGACCCGACGCCCCTGGCCGAAACCGGCCTGGCCTGGCGTCGCGACAACGCTTCGCCCGTCCTCAAGGGATTCCTGGACCTGATAAAGAAAGACTGACTATGCTGATTCATCCGCAGCCGGACCCGATCGCGATTTCGCTCGGCCCGGTGCAAATCCACTGGTATGGCCTGATGTACGTGGTCGCTTTTGCCCTGTTCATCATCCTGGGCCGGGTGCGCATCCGCATGCCGCACGTCGCCGCGCAGGGCTGGACCCGCGACGATCTGGACGACATGCTGTTCTACGGGATGCTGGGCGTGGTGCTTGGCGGCCGTTTGGGCGAGGTGCTGTTCTACCAGCCGCTGTACTTTTTGCAGCACCCGCTCGAGATCTTCATGATCTGGCGCGGCGGCATGTCGTTCCACGGCGGCTTCCTCGGCGTGCTGATCGCGATGGCGCTGTGGTCGCGCAAGCGCAAGCGCAACCTGCTCGACGTGTACGACTTCATCGCGCCGCTGGTGCCGCTGGGGTACGCCGCCGGCCGCATGGGCAACTTTATCAACGCCGAACTGCCGGGCCGCCTGGCCGACCCGAGCCTGCCGTGGGCCATGATCTGGCCCGGCGTGGCCGGTCCGCGCCACCCGTCGCCGCTGTACCAGATGCTGGTCGACGGCATCCTGGTGTTCATCATCCTGTGGCTGTTCGCGCGCAAGGCGCGTCCGCGCCTGGCGGTGGGCGCCATGTTCACCCTGCTGTACGGGTGCGCGCGCTTCTTCACCGAATGGTTCCGCGTACCGGACTGGGAAACCACCGTGTTCGGCCTGCCGATCACCTCGGGCCAGGTGCTGTCGCTGCCGATGATCGTGGCCGCGCTGATCATGCTGGCCTGGGCCTACCGCCAGGCGCCACGCCAGCCGCTGCCGGCCTGAGCTTAACATCCTGAGGGTCAGATCCGAAAAGTTGAGACGGACTGAAGAGTAGGTCATCCGACTATCTTTGCTCATGCAGGATGGCTGCGAACGTCGCACTCACCTACTGCAGGGTTCGTGTCGACTTTTCGGATCTGACCCCACTGTTATTTGGTCTGGCGATGACTTCGGGCCGGATGCTGTCGGTGCCGGGCTGATTCGTTGAAGTGATGCCATGTTGAGTGGGTGAGCGCACAGAGCGCTCTTCCCTCGGCCTCGACAATGAGGCTCCACGAATCGGAGCCCCAACAATGGATCTACCCAGGCGCAAGCGGCATGTCGGACGGTGGCTGCTTGCGGCTGCCGTTGTCCTGGCGTGCGTGGCCTTCGCCATCATGTGGCGCCCGGCGATCACGCCGCAGACCGCGACTCCCTCTTTCGACCAGGCCCGTATCGACCGCGGCGCCAACCTGGCGCGCCTGGGCATGTGCGCTTCATGCCATACGCCCGACCTGGCCAAGCCCTTCGCCGGCGGCAAGCCGATGGAGACGCCGTTCGGCACCGTCCACAGCACCAACATCACGCCCGATAACGATACCGGCATCGGCCGCTGGAGCCTGGAAGCGTTTACCAGGTCGATGCGCAAGGGCGTCTCGCGCGACGGCCACCTGCTGTATCCCGCTTTCCCCTACAACCACTACACGCGCATGACGCAGGCCGACATCGACGACCTGTACGCCTATTTCATGACGCGCCCCGCGATCCACGCGCCGGCACGCGACAACGACATGATCTTCCCGTTCGGCTTCCGCCCGCTGGTCGCGTTCTGGAACGTGCTGTACCTGGACGACAGCGCGTGGCAGCCCGACCCGAAGCAGTCGGCCGAATGGAACCGCGGCGCCTACCTGGCCGACGCGGTGGCGCACTGCGCCGCCTGCCACACGCCGCGCACGATGCTGGGCGGGCCTGATCTGTCGCGCCCACTGGACGGCGGCGAAGCCGAGGACTGGTATGCGCCGGCCCTGAACGCGCGCTCGCCGTCGCCGCTGCCATGGACGCGCCAACAGCTGCACACCTATCTGCGCACCGGCATCGCCGAGGACCACGCGGCGGCCGGCGGCCCGATGCAGGACGTGGTGATGCACTTGTCGCAGGCCGATGAACGCGACGTCGCCGCGCTGTCGGCCTGGACCCACAGCCACCTGGCGCAAGCGCCGGCGCGCGCGACGCCGGCGCAGCAGGCCGGATCGCTGCCGACGCCGAAAGCCGACGACCCCGACCTGCAGCGCATGCAGACCGGCTACGCGCTGTACGCCAACGCGTGCGCGCGCTGCCACGACGCCGGCCGCGGCGTCGGTTCGGGCGCCGCGCTGCCGCTGCAGAAGGCGGTGGCGTTGTACGATCCCGACCCGCGCAGTCTGATCCACCTCGTCGACGAAGGCATCGCGCCGCCCGACGGCGAGCCGGGGCGCTGGATGCCCGGCTACCGTACCATCCTCACCGGCGAGCAGACCGGCGCCCTGGCCGCCTACCTGCGCAAGTACGGCGCCGGCCAGCCGGCCTGGCCGGATCTGGACGACGCCGTCCGCAAAGCGAGAGCACCATGACCACCTACCGCCTGCAGGTCAACGGCAAGCAGCACGCCGTCGACACCGATCCCGACACCCCGCTGCTGTACGTGCTGAGGAACGACCTCGAACTGAGCGGCGCCAAGTTCGGCTGCGGCCTGGGCCAGTGCGGATCGTGCACCGTGCTGGTGGACGACCAGCCGGCGATGTCGTGCCTGGTGCCGGTATCAAGCGTCGGCAGGCGCGCCGTGCGCACCGTCGAAGGCCTGGGGACCGGGGACAAGCCGGGCGTGCTGCAGCAGGCCTTCATCGACGAGCAGGCGGCGCAGTGCGGCTACTGCATCGCCGGGATGATCGTGCAGGCCACGGCGCTGCTCGAGCGCACGCCAAGGCCGACCGACGCCCAGATCCGCGCCCACATGTCGCCAAATTTGTGCCGCTGCGGCACGCACATGCGCATCCTGCGCGCGGTGCGGCGCGCAGCGGACGTGCTGGCAAAGCAGCCGGCGGGGGCGAAGCGGTGAGCGCGCAACTTCCTTGCAATGAAGGCCGGCGCCGCTTCCTGGCGGCCGGCGGCGCGCTGACGCTGTCGTTCGCCATGCCGGCGTGGTCGGCATCGGGCGAGCTGCCCAGGAGCCTCGACAAGACCCCATGGCTCGACGCCTGGATCCGCATCGGCGCCGACGACAGCATCACCGTCTTCACCGGCAAGGTCGAACTGGGACAAGGCATCAAGACCGCGCTGCTGCAGGTGGCGGCCGACGAACTGCGCGTGGCGCCGGGCCGCCTGCTTCTGGTGACCGCCGACACCGAGCGCACACCCGACGAAGGCCTGACCGCCGGCAGCAACTCGATGAAGGACAGCGGCACCGCGCTGCGCCACGCGGCCGGCCAGGTACGCGCGCGCCTCACCGACCTGGCGGCGGCGCGCCTGTCCGTGCCGGCGACAAACCTGACGCTGAAGGATGGCGCCTTCGCCACGGCGGACGGCCGCCGCGTGACCTTCGGCCAGCTGGTGACGGGCCAGGAACTGCATGTGCGCGCCACGCCCGAACCTCCGCCGCCGGCGCCGGGCCCGAAGACGGCGATCGGCAAGTCGGTGCCGCGCGTCGACATTCCGCCCAAACTCACCGGCGGGCGCGCCTACATCCAGGACCTGCGCCTGCCGCAGATGGTACATGCGCGCGTGGTGCGTCCGCCGTCGCAGGCGGCGCGCCTGCTCGACGTCGATACCGCCGCCGTGCTGCGCATGCCGGGCGTACTGAAAGTGGTGCGCGACGGCCGCTTCCTGGCCGTGATCGCGGACGGTGAATACCGCGCCGTGAAAGCCGCCACCACGCTGGCGCGCGCCACGCGCTGGGACACGCCGGCGTCGCTGCCGGCGCATCCCGACATTGCCTCGCTGATTCGCGCCCAGCCGGCCGAGCCCTATTCGATCCTCGATCGCGGCGCACCCGGCTCAATCAAGACATCGGGCAAGACCCTGCGCGCCAGCTTCACCCGCGCCTTCCAGCTGCACGGCTCAATCGGCCCGTCGTGCGCGGTGGCGCAACTGGTCGACGGCCACTACACGGTATGGACCCACTCGCAGGGCGTGTTCCCGCTACGTGGCGCACTGGCCGAACTGCTGGGCGTGAAGGACAGCACGATCCGCTGCATCCACCTTGAAGGCGCCGGCTGCTACGGCCACAATGGCGCCGACGACGTCGCGGCCGACGCCGCGCTGCTGGCGCGCGCCCTGCCCGGCCGCCCGGTGCGGGTGCAATGGATGCGCGAAGAAGAACACGCGTGGGAGCCGCTGGGCGCGGCGATGGTGGTCGATGTCGCCGCCACGCTGGGCGCCGACGGCCGCATCGCCGACTGGCAGTACGCGGTGCTCACGCCCTCGCACAACCAGCGTCCCGGCAAGGCCGGCAACCTGCTGGCGGCGACCCACCTGGCCAAGCCGTTCGCGCCACCGGTGCCAAAACCGAGCCCGCAGCCGGAAGGCAGCGGCGACCGCAATGCGATTCCGTATTACGCGATCCCGAATGCGCGCGTGATGCACCACTTCCAGCCCAGGGCGATCCTGCGCACCTCGGCCCTGCGCGGCCTGGGCGCCTACTGCAACGTGTTCGCGATCGAGAGCTTCATGGACGAACTGGCGCGCGCGGCGAATGCCGATCCGGTCGCGTTCCGGCTGCGCCATCTCACCGATCCACGCGCGATCGACGTGGTCAAGCTGGCGGCCTCCAAATTCGGCTGGGACAGCTACCAGCGCCCGCAAGGCAGCACCCGGCGCGGCCGCGGCTTCGCCTTCGCCCGCTACAAGAACCTGCTGGCCTATTGCGCGCTGGCGGTCGAAGTCGAGGTGGCGCTGGAAACGGGCCTGGTGCGCATCGTGCGCGCGCAGGCGGCGGTCGATTGCGGCGAGATCGTCACCCCGGACGGCGTGCGCAACCAGATCGAAGGCGGCATCGTGCAGTCGACCAGCTGGACGCTGCTGGAAAAGGTGCGCTACGACGAACAGCACGTGCTCACCGTCGACTGGGCCTCGTACCCGATCCTGCGCTTCACCCAGGTGCCGGACACGGTCGGCGTGCACCTGATCGACCGCCCCGGCCAGCCATTCCTGGGCACCGGCGAAGCGGCGCAGGGCCCGACGGCGGCGGCGATCGCCAACGCGGTGTTCGATGCCTGCGGACTGCGCATGCGCGACCTGCCGCTGGACCGCCAGCGCATGCGCCGCGCCTGACGCTGCGGGTATAGTAGCGAGCTTCGCCTGCACAGGCGTATGACAACCATCGGAGACACCGCTTGAACGCCATCCTACCGACGCTGCTGGCCGCTGCGCTGCTCGCCGTGTCCACTCCATCTTCTGCGCAGACGGATGTGCCGTCGACCGCCGCGCCACGCTGGTCGCGCGTCGCCGACGCCAGTCTGGCGCGCCAGGAAATCTACCCCGCCGTGCTCGATGGCCGGATCTACGTGGCCGGCGGCGTGCTGACCGATGCTCCCGGCTTCACCGCGCAGTTCGAAGCCTACGACGCGGCAGCCGACAAGTGGACCAGGCTGTCGCCCTTGCCCGAGGGCCGCCACCACATCGCGCTGGCGGCAAGCGGCGGAAAAATCTACGGCATCGGCGGCTTCTCGGGCGCAATTCCCGACTGGCGCGCCCACGCCTCGGTGTTCGTCTACGACCCGAAAGCCGACCGCTGGACGCCAGGCCCCGCTCTGCCGCAGGCGCGCGCCGAAGGCGTGGTGGCGGCGATCGGTGACCGCATCTACCTGATCGGCGGGCGCATGCCGGTCAGCGCCGACGCATCGCACATCAGCCAGCACGCCGACACGAATCGCGGCGACGTGCTGGACGTACGCAGCGGCCAGTGGACGCGCATCGCCGACGCCCCGACGGCACGCAACAGCGCTGCCGCCGCAGTCATCGACAACAGGATTTATGTGGTGGGCGGACGCCGGATGGTGACGCAGCCGACTGGCGGCCAGCGCCCGGTCAACGTGGCGACGCTGGAAGTCTACGATCCCGCCACCGACCGCTGGGAGACCAGAGCGCCGATGCCGCTGGCCCAGGGCGGCCTGGCGGCGGCGTCATACGGCGGCAAGCTATACGCCTTCGGTGGCGAGCAGTTCGTGCCGGAGCGGAAGGTGTTTGCCGAGGGTTGGGTCTACGATCCGAACACCGACCGCTGGTCGGCCCTGGCGCCGATGCCGACGCCACGCCATGGCCACGGCGCCGGCGTCGTCGGCAACCGCATCTTTTTGATCGGCGGCGGAGAAAAGGTCGGCGTCGGCGCCAGCCGCGTGCACGAGGCACTCGAGGTCCCGACTGGCCGTCCTTAGTTGACCGCCTTCCAGAACATGTAGCCGGCCAGCGCATACAGGATCACGGCGAAGATGCGCTGCAGCTGGCGCACCGGCATCTTGTGCGCGGCGCGCGCGCCGAGCGGCGCCATGATCACGCTGGCGGCCACGATGATCGCCAGCGCCGGCAGGTAGATGAAGCCGAGCGACCATGGCGGCAGTCCCGGTTCGCCCCAACCGTAATACACGTTCGACAGCGTGCCCGACAGCGCAATGGGAAAGCCCAGCGCCGCGCTGGTGGCGACCGCATTGTGGATGCGGATGTTACAGCGCGTCATGAACGGCACCGAGACGAAGCCGCCGCCGGCGCCAACCAGGCCGGACAGCACGCCGATCAGGCCACCCATCGAGAACATGCCGGCCTTGCCAGGCAGCTCGCGCGCCGCCGCCGGCTTTTTCCCGATCAGCATCTGGGTCGCCGAGAAAGCGACGAAACATCCGAAGAAGAAGGCCAGCACCGCGGTGTCCATCTGCTTGCCGATCCAGGGACCGATCCAGGAACCGATCACGATGCCCGGCGCCAGCAGCTTCACCACCGGCCACAAGACCGCGCCGTGCTTGTGGTGCGCGCGCACCGAGGACATCGACGTGAACAGGATGACGCCGAGCGCGGTGGCGATCGCCATGTGCACCACCAGCTCATTGGGGAAGCCACGCGCGGTGAAGATCATGGTGATGAACGGGACCAGCACCATGCCGCCGCCGATGCCGAGCAGGCCGGCCGCGAAGCCGCCGAAGGTACCCATCGCCAGCAGGGCCAGGATCAGGAGCGGGTCCATCATGCGCCCTTCCCGCGCACCAGGGCAACCACCGCATCCCATTCGGCCTGCGTCACCGGCGACACCGACAGCCGGCTGCCCTTCTTCAAGAGCACCATGTCTTCCAGCGCGGCGACCATGCGCATCTCGGACAGCGGCAGGAAGCGCCCCTGTTCGACGGCGCGCACGTCGACCGAGATCCAGCGCGGGGTTTCCTGCGTGACCTTGGGGTCGTGGTACTTGCTGGCGGGGTCGAACTGGGTGGCGTCGGGGTACGGGCCGCTGGCGACTTCGGCGATGCCGGCTACGCCGGGCACCGCGCAGCTGGAGTGGTAGAACAGGACGCCGTCGCCGGCCGACATGGCGTCGCGCATGAAGTTGCGGGCCTGGTAGTTGCGCACGCCGTACCAGGAGACGGTGCGCTGCGGTGCGGCCAGGACGTCATCGAAGCTGACATCGTCCGGCTCGGATTTCATTAACCAATAGCGCATTGCGCCTCTCTTTCGTACGGCGTACGCGCGAATGGCGCGCGCATGAAAAAAGCGGTTGCGTACCGAGTGCGCAACCGCTTATGTGTTCTAGCCCCGCATGTGCCGTTTTTGCCGGCATCCTGAACCAAAACGGTTCAAGGCGGTCACGGTCAGATCAATTTCGGGTTCGTCGGACTAGCGACGCTCACACCCATCAAACTTGTTCCACGACCTATGCGTAAGAATGGTTCAAGGAATATATGGCAAATCTCGAACACCGCAGGGTAGTGCGCAGTTTACTCTTTTGTCCGGTCCTGTCAAACGGAATCGGGCTCACCAAAAAATTTAAACCAGGTTTTCCTGTGGCGAAAGAACCTTGTCGAGCACGGTATGCATCGACTCGAGCTTTTGCTTGACCTCGAGAATCGACAGGTCCGACAAGGGGCCTTGCGGCGACTTGACCGACAAGAATTCCGCAGCAACGCTGAGCGCGGCCATGACGGCGATGCGGTCGGTGCCCTTGACCTTGCCCGAATCGCGCAGCACGCACATCTTGCCGTCGAGGTAGCTCACCGCTTCGCGCAGCGTGCGTTCTTCGCCGGGACGGCAGGCCAGGCGGTACGACATGCCCATGATGGTGACGTCGAGATGGATCATCGTGCGGCCTCGCTGTTGTTGACGCTGCCCGCTGCCGCAGTATCGGCGGCGTCGGCATCGGCGCCCTCGCCTTCCGGCTCCTGGCCCGGCGGCTTGGGCAGCTCGTCGAGCATGGCCTCGATGCGCTGCTGGGCCGCGAACAGGCGTTCCTTGAACGACAGGTTCTCGGCACTGAGCAGGGTGTTGGCCTGACGCAGCAGATAGTTCTCGGCGCGCAACGACTGGGTCAGCTGGGCGAGCCGGTCGATTTTGTCTGAGAGGTCTTGGAATTCGGAAATCATTCGACACTATAGGATCGAGATGGTTTTTCCGTCAACCGAATCGCGCGTCCACGCCTTGACAGATTGTAAGCAGTCGTGTCAGCCGTGCGGCATGAAAGCGCCAGCCGGTGTACGCTGCCCGCCTCTTGCCAATTCGTTCACGGTATGCATGATCATGCCAACAACATATTGTGCCGGATTCAGTAAAACGATTGAGCCAGCTCAAATGCCCCAGCTAATTAAGCAATATTGCTGCTTGAAATGGCAATTTATCGTCCCTATAATTAGCACTCGTTAGTAGAGAGTGCTAACAACTCTTTGCAGCCGGCGCAGCGCCTCCAAATTTTGCTGCGACGGTATCAAAAAACGCTAGTCAATCCATTGAATATTAAGGAGTTTTGCATGAACCTTCGTCCTCTGCACGATCGCGTTATCGTGAAGCGCCTCGACCAGGAAACCAAAACTGCGTCCGGCCTGATCATCCCTGATGCCGCGGCAGAAAAACCGGACCAGGGCGAGGTCCTCGCCGTCGGTAACGGCAAAGTGCAAGACAACGGCCAGGTCCGCCCGCTGGAAGTCAAAGTCGGCGACCGCGTGCTGTTCGGCAAGTACTCCGGCCAGGCCGTCAAAGTCAACGGCGAAGAACTGCTGGTGATGCGCGAAGAAGACATCATGGCCGTCGTGGCCCAGTAATTCCCTGACCTCACTCACGAAATTCGGAGAAATAACAAATGGCAGCTAAAGAAGTAGTGTTCGGCGACGCAGCGCGCGCCAAGATGGTCGAAGGCGTCAATATCCTGGCCAACGCGGTCAAGGTGACCCTGGGCCCGAAGGGCCGCAACGTCGTGCTGGAGCGCTCGTTCGGCGCCCCGACCGTCACCAAGGATGGTGTCTCGGTCGCGAAAGAAGTCGAACTGAAAGACAAGCTCCAGAACATGGGCGCGCAGATGGTGAAGGAAGTCGCTTCCAAGACCAGCGACAACGCCGGTGACGGCACCACCACCGCGACCGTGCTGGCACAAGCCATCGTGCGCGAAGGCATGAAGTTCGTTGCCGCCGGCATGAACCCGATGGACCTGAAGCGCGGCA
>Ga0265798_10001482_pt1 | contig 36480 bp, 36 predicted proteins | sample P3T30metagenome_FD_192430 | JGI IMG/M metagenome (GOLD analysis project Ga0265798, IMG submission 192430) | Plant litter microbial communities from East Loma Ridge, Irvine, California - P3 T30 | ecosystem: Environmental > Terrestrial > Plant litter > Unclassified | place: USA: California...
ATTCACCAGTGTCAGCAGCATGCTCAAGGCGTTGTATCCGGAGCGCTGGCTGCCGTATAGGTATCTGACCGGGTTTCTGAGAAGTCACTGGGATAGCGAAGTGGCTTTAAGGCGTATCGCTTCCATATACCAAGGTAGGCAACCACAGATACTGCTTTGCGTAGCAACACGAGACGAGGTTGTGCCGCCGGAAGAAGCAGAGAAGCTGCAGAGAGTATGCGAAGAGACCTCACTCGTGACTAAGAGAGTCAAGGTAATTGGTGCGCTTCACAACGAAGCTACGACACGGAGAGAAGGCCAAGAGGCTGTTGCCAGCTTCGTTGTTTCTACGTCTATGAAATGAATATCGACTTGCGACATCTTTGCTGTTGGTTTATTGTGATGTGATCTCGCCACGAGTAGAACATAAAATAAGGTGTGGTCCTGCAGCCTGTCAAAGGCCTGTCCCGCACAATCATTGAACTTCACGCTTGAAAGCAAATCCTTCCTACAACAAGAACGACACCTTCACTCCACCTCCAATTCTATCACTCTCTATTCACATGTCGCAATGGCTTTAAGCCTAAATGAACGTGCTGACTCGAGCGCGCTTGCATTTAGGAGTACATGTAAGCATAATTGCATGGATGCTGCCACGTAAAGCGGCGCTGCAGACGCCATCCCATACCTGGGACTCAGCCTTACCATCTCGCTAAGCACATGCATGTACCAGGATGAAGTTCCTCATGTTGATCCTCATAGACATGGCCTTTCATGTCTTGTCTACAGCGTCTTCTACACCTGAACCTCATCTTTTGTCGCCTGAGGCGTGCTATTTCACATAATTACTGGCAGGATGCCGCTGCCTCTCCTATCAGAAACCAAACGCGTGACGCGAGTCAAGACTGGTTGCATTACCTGCAGGTAGGTACAATACAGTAAACATACTTGCAGTAGGATGACCCTCTAACAGCTTAGCAGAATACGAAGAGTCAAGTGTGACGAGACGAAGCCCGAATGTTCACGTTGCACTTCTACCGGCCGCAAATGCGACGGCTACAGCAGTCTACCCTTCTCTCGAGTAGATCTTCAGGCAGCTTGCAGGACCCCCAGGGGCATCGTTGTATTTTCCGAAGACTCCTCTGGGCCCGAATCTGCTCCTATAGCTCGTATCGTGAGCGATCCAGCCTTTCGAGATGTACTAGAAAAGCGCTACTTCCAGTTCTTCCGCCAAAAGACCGTGGCCAGCACCAATAGTCTTATGGACAGTCGGTTTTGGGACCGCATAGTTCTACAGATGTTCCACGTCGAGCCAGCGGTCAAGCATATCGTGCTGGCCTTGAGCTCATTACACCAGTTATCGGAGGTCAAGCAGGACACAGACGCCGCTCTACGACACCAACGATACGCCGATCAGCACTATCAGAGAGCCTTGAGCGCCGCGCAAGGTCTGATGTATTCATCTACCCCAGAAGATATCGACCGCGTGCTCATAGCTTGCGTTATATTCATCTGCTTCGAGAACGTCAGAGGCAATTACCAGGCCAGCCAAATCCACGCAAGCAGTGGAAGAGCCATCATGGCACAGCACGGCAAGCGCTTGCGCCGATTGTCACGTCGAAACGACCTCGATGAGATCCAACAGCTCTTCGCCCGCCTGGACATTTCTGCAATGGCATTCGAGGTCGAGCAAGCGCGGTATCACTACAACATGGACACTTTCCTCGCCACGAACCCAAACCTTATTCCGGACGCCTTCGAGACCGTGCAAGAGGCACGCGCCCCACTGATAGACCATGCTCGATGGGCTTCAGTATTCTCGATGCAAATCTGCGAGGCCGTCTTGCAGAATACCTCTGCTCTTCCCTTGCTCCAGTTGGAGCGTCTCAAACTTCACGCTCATCTCAAGCGCTGGTCGGTCCTGTTTGAGCAAGTGGTGTTGCAAGATACTGGCGCCTCTCCAACTTTGGTCCGCACTCTGCGTATCTGGCACCTCATTGTTGCGATTCAAGTCGGAGCACACTTCTATGGCTCCGAGCTCCGCCACGATGCTTTCATCTCGGATTACGAGCGCCTTGTAGTCAACGCCGAAGAGGTTGTGGAATTACTGGCACAAAAACCAGACAAGAACTCATTTTCCTTCGAACTAGGCCTGACAATCCCCCTCTTCTCAACAGTGCAACGCTGTCGCGACCCGCATATCCGCAGACGCGCACTGGAAGCTCTGCGTGTCGGTCCTAAGCAGGAAGGCAGTTGGGGCTATCCAGGTGCTGTTCAGACGGTCGAGCAATTGATGCTCTTCGAAGAACAAGGACTCGGAGTCGTCGAGAAAGCATCGGACATCCCCGAGTGGCGCCGCGTCCTCACCGTGGACGCAGACGTCAACAACGAGCTCGGGACGGCCGAGTTTGTCTATGATATCATTCCCAGTAAAGGACACGACGAGGAGTTGGCTTTGGGCGTCCTCTGTTCTCTCCGTGGCGAAATGCCCGACGTTGGATTGTCGGACGCTGCCATCAAGCCTTTTTCAATGGGCGAGATGCGAACTATGAATTACAGGACTCGGTTCGCTGGCGAGGAAGCACAGCTTCTGTACTACGGGAACGGCGATAACGTACTGGCACCTGCTGCAGAATCAAGTGGTGGGTTGTCCATGAGTGTTCCAAAGCGGAACCGCCCATCGACAGGGATAAGGGTCAATTTTCTTTGATATGCTGATCGCTCCACACCAGTAGTCCTTTCTCGCATTCACCACTAGAATCACTAAGCTCTTAGCCTACGTTGGGGTCCCAGGCTCATCACGCCCAAGAATCCTCACCCACTCATTCGCCACTCTCATCACGCGCTGGATCGTCTACCATGAGGATATTTCATGGCGCGCACTTTGCTCTCGCGACATACCTCAGCAGCCTATCTAGCAGCTCCCATCTCGCTGCGATCGTGACGCTCCGAAAGTATGTCAACGACAACCCAACACTCGCGCTACTCCACATCGGACTTATATCAGCATTCGCACTTGGCCTGCCAATCTCGACAACGCTAAAAGAGACCTTTAGAGTCTTCTTCGACGTCTTCTGGATCGATGGGGTTCCCCTGGGAGATCTAGGATATCTTCTTGTGATATGTCCAATTCCGTGGGCGTTTTGGAGAGGAATTTGGCAAATCATACCCAAAACCCGAGGCCGCTTCACAGCCTAGGTCGAGAGGAAGCTCTGGCCACCCATCCGCTCCACTGGACGCCGTGTCCGCTTGCCGCCGAGCTGTGTGCCATACCGTATTTCCGGGGACGTTAGTGATATACTACGAAAGTATGCGCGAGCAACCCTGCACTACATAGTTTCGCCAGGCACTGTGTTTGTTCTGCAGATCGTCCTTGCGACGATCAGCGTAGCAATGGTGTTGACACAAAAGCTCTATTCAGGCGATTACGGCGCGTGCTCGTTGAATAGTAAGGACGAGAACAAGATGGGTTACGGTCAAATCCTTGCGTTGCTGATGCTGGCGCTGCCCATCATAGCTGCGGTGGAGGCTTACAAGGGTAAGCGATTATCTGCGATCCACACGCTCTAATCTAAGCTGATATGTCGTAGAGCAAGAGAAGTTGCTGCAATTGGAAGATGAGGCGACGCACTCTTCGCCGTCTCACTTCAGCACTTCATCAGTGTCAACTGGGATACAGCCCGAAGACCAGAACTTTCCTCGGCCTCAACGACAAGACACAGAGCAAAGGATTGGCACGCCAGCCACTTCGGTTGCTAGCTTATCATTCGCGAGTCTTGCAGCGTCGTTCGTTTCAGCAATCGATCATCAAACCGCCGCAAGCCCAAGCATCTATGCAACAACAGGACACACAGCAGGATATTCCAACATCTCCGATCCCCGACTCAGCCGTTTCAAGCGCCAGACAGCCAGAAATAGAAATGAACGTCTTACAGCGAAAGAACACCATGTAACAAGAGCTGCTGGAGAAGCAGCCGCAGCAGAACGACTGCTGTACGTACGCGAAGCTACGATATCGATCGTCCAAATTCACCCAAGCCCCGGTCCGAATCGCCACGACACGATCCCTAAAGCCATCGACACTCACAGCAACACATCGCGCTACATCGGTAGTCCGTCCAAAAAGCAGTACCAATCATATCATGCCCTTGAAGGTGACGACACACTCTCAACAATAATTTTCCCGATACGACTCGCACATACACCTGCGGTGTGCTCCAAGCAAGCATTCCACCCCCCCATGATCTGCCCCTTTCGATCTCGACGACTAAAGTACCAACCCGCCCATCTCAGCCCTTAATTGTTCGTATTAAACCTATGCCCACACTCCGGACACGTATAAAATACCGTGGTCCCCTCGTCAGCGCTCCGCAACTGCAATTCCCTGAACATCAGCTGCGGGTGGTGACACTGCGGACACTCTTCGCCGGTGAGCTGCTGCGAGTTTGCGACGGCCTGCGAGATTTCGAGGGTGGTGAAGTTGTCGCGCTTGCGCTGGAGGGCCGACGGGTAGTCGGTGCGGCGGGAGGTTGTGGTTGAGGTTTCGGGCCAGAGGTCTGTTGGTGGATGTTCAGCTGTTTCTGTCGTCCGCAAATGGTCTATCTTGATCTGTGTTTTGGTTCTCTCTTTTCTCCCATTGGTCACGTACTGGCATTCACGGTCTGGCAGAGTTCGCAGGCTATTTCGGGGAGTTTGGCTTTGCTGGCTCGGGGGAGGAGGTTGCCGCACGTTGTGCAGAAGAGGAGACCGTCGAAGGCCATGCTGGGGTGGGAATGCCGGTGTGTCGAAAAAGCCGTGGTAACAGGTGTATCATGAGCTACATGTATAGTGGTGACACCAGGCAGCAGCAGCAGCATTGCATGCATGTGCGCACAGACATCTGTGCATCACTTGTCACACCTCACTTTGGCAAACGGCGTGTCAAAGCAAGCCAATTGGCATTGAGTAGGTACTCGGGATTTTATGGCTATCGTCTAGGTCAACTTTGACCTATATCAGCACTTTACTCTCCCCGATTCCCAAAGCAATACAATTACAGGTTCCAGCTTGGTTTTCAATACCAACATGACCAGGCTCAAAAGCTCGTGGCTCTTCTTGCTTGCCGGATGTGAACCTTGCCTTCGCAATGAGCCAAGCCAGAAAGCCGACGCCTTTCTCTACCACGACATTGCGTTCATATATGCAATATCTCGCAGCCGGCTCATGTCGTTCTTCGCCTTCGCCAATTTGACAACTCACATCCATCTCCACATTGGGACTGTTCTGCACGACAGCTAGCATGTGTATTGGAGGATCCTTGCGAGATGAGGGAACGATGTCGCCCTTGGGTATCCTCCGACCAGTGAATAATACTGCTTCCGCAGCATCATCCTCGTCGTCGGGCACCGCGGCCGCATAGCGTTTCTGCCTGCTGCTCATTGAGCTTTTCCGCTCAGCCCGGTTGGCGATTCTGTTGTAGTGGTGATTGTTAAACGCAATCAGGAGTGGGGGAATGCTTTCAGGTTCATCGTCTTGTTGAGAGAGAAGGCTCATGCCGACCCATTCCGGCATTCCGGCGACAGCAGTTGTGCTCCTCCAGTCTCTGCAGCCGTTTTCTCCAAAGTATGGCATCGGTTCCAGCGACCGAAAGTGTTGCAGTCCAGCTATTGATTCGACGGCCTCTTGTGACGCAAAGACCGGCACATCGGGGTGAATTTCTCGAAGCGCTTCTTCGCAGGTGCCGTTCGTAGAAGTGACTACCGCGGCATCTACCAGTGTATCTAGTCCGCTGAGATCGTCTCTATCCGTGACACTGCTCTTTCTATCGCTTCCTGTGAGGATGTTGCCGGCCAGCGTTTCCAAGTCCTTTAGAAGGCCCTCGAGCGCGATGATAGTCTGTTGGTGACATTTGGAAGGAGAAGATCGCGAGAACCAGCCATCGGGAGTATGAGGTTGCCTGGGCAGACAAGGATCCACGAGAATGTTGTAATAGAAGCGCGAGCCGTGTCGTACGGCATTGGAAGGTCTTGGGATCTGAAGTAGCCAGGTGCTGGCGTGTAGACGATGGAGCAGCGGTCGGCGCCTTGCTAGCTCATGTTGTACGGCGCGGTCGAGGTCCAGCTGTAGCTGGATGGATGGATCGTCCATTGACGGGACGCGCAAGACGACATTGTTGTCGGGTGGTGGTTGGCGGAAGTTGGATGGTAAATAAAGTATTCTTAGCACCAAGGCGGATCTTGTCAATGCACTTTCCCACGTTGCGCCCACGTGCAGCTGCCGCCTAGTCCAGTCCAGTCCAGACGTCACTCGTCACGTCGCACTCAATAAAGCAAACAAAGGGAAGCATTAAACTCATCGACCCTCTATCTACATAGCGACCGTCTAAACCCGGCCCTGTTGAAGAAAAACGAACATCTCGAACACTCTCCCGTCATCAGTCTATCGAACATGGGCAACGATTACCAGCCGCCACCAGGACCACCACCTGGTTACTCCCAACAGAGCACTTCCAACAACCCTTTCAGACGCCAACAACGAGACGACGGACTTCCTGCATACCAACCGCCACCTGGTCCTCCACAAGCCTGGTCAGACAAGAAGCCATCTCAACACGACCAAGAATACCTCCCACCACCAGGCCCTCCACCAAACACCTCATCAGGACCCTCAGACTTCCAACCCCCACCCGGCCCTCCACCAACTCATGGATCAAGCGAGCCAGCACCACCACCCTACGACCCCTGGATGGCCGTCCCAGATAGCAGCCTTCTACCCCCACCCCCTTCCTTCAAACAAGACATCTCGCCCACAGCGAACGCAGACTTCGACGACGCCGCGCGCGCCCACGCCTGGATCGCCGCAAACCCGCTCTGGCAACCGCGCCAACACGACCAGCAAACCCTCACGCGCATCGCCTACGGCGACGTGCGCCTGACCTCGCCGCCTTCAACGACAAGCTCATCAAGAAACGCCACCCTCACCTCCACAGGCCTAGGCCGCTCCCACGTGCGCACAAACGCCAGGTGCCAAGACACAATCTTCCTCTCCGACATCCCGCTCTTCGCCGCCCAGCAGCACAACCCCCTGCAGACCGAGAAGCCGCGGACGACGTACTTCGAGCTCGCGGTCAAATCCATGGGCTCCAACGTCCCCGGCTCCGAAGGCGATGCCGGGATCGCGCTAGGCTTTCTCGCGCCGCCTTACCCGGCCTGGCGCCTGCCCGGCTGGCACCGCGGCTCTCTAGGCGTGCACGGCGACGACGGGCGCAGGTACGTCGATGACTCCGACGGCGGGTTGGATTTCGTCAGAGCGTTCCGGCGCGGGGACATTGTGGGGATTGGGATGGTGCATGGCTTGCCTGTTTATGCGGGCGGGAAGCCGAAGGTTGAGGTGTTCTTCACGAGGAATGGGAGGCAGGAGGGCAAGTGGGATCTTTTCGAGGAGAAGGATCGGGATCAGGAGGGAGGTGATGTCAGGGGGTTGGAGGGCGAGTTTGATCTGTTGGCTGCCGTGGGTTGTTTCGGTGCTGTGGAGTTTGAGGTGAGGTTCAGGGCGGAGGAGTGGAAGTTTAGGCCCTGATTCGCTGCCTAATGGATTTCTCGCGGAGTGGTTCGCAGCGTGGTTCACAGCTCTACTACAGGCTCGTTTGCCGGAAATCGTGCTCTCTCACTGGCATCGGCACGTGGAAAGACGTACGACAGTCGCCGATTGCAGCTCGCCTCGCATGCGCAGAAAACTACTTACGAGATGGAAGATGATTGTTACGAAACCCTTCATGATAATCCTATTTTCGTCCCACGCTACCTACCTACCTAACACTTTCAAAAGTGCTCCTTCCAAAATTTGAACTTGACCCCACTGACAGTAGCCTCCTTGCAAGCCTTCTTAATGTCCCTCGCAGCGACATTGGGCCCGCAAAAGTACACGCCCACCTCGCTCTTCCCACCCCGATCCAACCCGGGCAAATAACTCTGGTTCAAGATGCCCTCGCGCATGCCCACCAGCAAACGATTAAAATCCGGCCTGCCGAAATTCGTCCTCGAAGACAGCTCCGTCAGCGGATCCTTGTCCGTGCCGACGGAGTTCAGCACAATGTTCTGCGCCGTGTCGGCGTCCATGCGCTGCGTCAAGTACGTGTGGATGCGCAGGAACTCCTGCTGCGCGCCGGGCCCGGTCATGCTCAAGCTCTGGGCCTCGAGCGACGACAGCAGGGCCTGGAACCACTCAAACGACGTCGTGTCCTTGCACACCCAGATGAACTCGACGCGGCGCAGGCGGCGGGGCGGGTTGGGCGACAGGCGCATGTGCCAGATGTTCTTGAGGATGGCGGCCCAGGGCGTGACGCCGATGCCCGTGCCGATCAGGACCGCGACCTCGTTCTCGAACACGTCCTCGGCGGGCGCGCCGTAGGGCCCGTCGATGCGCAGCCGCGGCATGACCTGCCCGTTTTGCAGCGCGACTTCGTACATGCCCATGGGGTCGAGTTCGTCGTAGAGGTTCTGCTGCTCCGGGCCGGCGCCGAGGGAGGAGGCGAGCGCGCGCGTGAAGTCGCCGACCTGGCGGACGTGCACGCTCACGTAGGGGTCGAATGGGCAGGAGGTGATGGTGAAGGGGTGCCATTCGTGCTGGGAGACCGAGGGGACGTTGAGGAAGAGCCATTGGCCGGCTTTGTAGTGCATGCTGGGCTTGCGGAATTGGATCTCGACGGCGTCTGGGGGTTTGAGGTGTTAGTTGGTGGTATCGTTGAATTAGGTTGGCGATGCGTGAATGTCACTTACCATAGGGATGTCTCACGACTTTGATGATTTCGGTCTGGCGGCGCGATCGTATTTCACGATACAATCTCTCACACAGATAAATCCCTCCACCAACGAGTTCCCATCGCCAGCCCTGATAGCCAATGCAGTGGTTCCAAAAGTTCTTGCCAGCAAACGGTGAATAAGGATCGGCACTATCACGAACGAAACAGCCCGTGGCGTGCGTATACATTGCCAGCATGAATGGGATGAAGAGATGGTGCGTGTACCAGAAAGTCTCGTAGCTCTGTTGTCGGATCTTGGCATGCGCGGTAGTGAACATGAGTAGCATACACAAGAGCATGACATGGCCAGTGATACCGCCGGCTTGCATGTAATGGATTTGTACAGCGGCTTCGGCTCGAACGAGTGAGCGTTCCACGTTGTAGAAGTTGACATAGTGCGCGGCGACGTGAACGATGGTCCAGAAGAGCATGGTGTAGGCAACCTGGCGGTGGAACCATTGACTCTCGTCCAAAGGCAGCCATCGTATCTTGGGCCGTATGTATCTGAGCAAGTTTCGGCACATGGGCAGGACGATGATCATGGTGTCGACGCTTAGGCAGAGGCCGGCTCCTCGCGAGAACCAGACGCTGAATGTGAGGGTGTTGAGTGCTTCCAGACGTTCGTCGGCGGCTTGCTTGTACCATCCGAAGATGAATAGGAAGATGTGAAGGCCATGAAATAAGGTGTAGAAGGTGATCTTGCGGAGTGTGAATTGTTTAGCTAGCCATGACGGCTGAGCCGTGGCCACGGCCGGATCCATTGTGGGTGGTCCTGGAAGACGTGACAGATGGCCAAAGGAGTTTCCAGTGATGTATTCGATCGAGGTGAGAGATACAGCGGTTGCCTATGTTGAGATGACCATGTTTGCAGCGCCGAATCTATGCACCCCGGTAGTACTGTAGATATCCGAAGGGTGCTTCACAGAGAGTTCCGTAGCGACCAGAGGAGGTGATGTCAAGGTGCTCAGACTACTGAAATGCCGAGAGACGACACAAGATACAGAAAGTCACTTAGCAAAGGCGACAGGCAGATCTACAAAGGCTCATGTCAGGCTAGAAGCAGAGGACCCAGCCTCTTGCAAGCGCCGGAGGAGCATGAGGATGGTGAGTGGATGGAGGTGATGTGCATGACAAGGATACCTGCATATCACGGCGCGAGCCGATAGTAATTTGTGTTCTGCGTGGAGAGTTGAAAGTCCGATGTGTTAGATGTAAGTCATGCAGGTCTTGAGTGTGTGCAGTAAGTTGAAGTATCGTCCTCCAGTCTTGACATCTCGTCATGTTCTTGAGCGGTCAATGGCCTTACATTAGCATTGTATGATTAGTCCAGTCAAACCACTCTCACCAGTCTGCCTTCAATACCATGACCGAGATGGTGTCTTTTGGCAGAGCACGTGTTTGTGTAGGTGTTGTCTGGCTGAAAGGGCGGCATTCATCGACAGCCAATCGATCACGATTTCAGAGCGCGCCTGCAGATCCACAACTCGACTTCATTCGTCGACTACGCGCCCACCTGTGAACTCTTCCACCGCCTCTGCATGTCTGCATGTCTGCATGTCGCTGTCGAGTTCCTGCTTCCGTCCGCAGTGCCACGAATAGACTCGGACCTCATCGTCCAAGGGCGCTTCCCATGCAGCCAAGCAGCTCAATCCTCCCCTTCACAGCCATATCGCCCGAGTCAATTCCATGTTCACGCCCTCGTATAGCACTGCTCTCCGCCCCCCGAGATCGTATTACCGCATTGTTGCCTCTATACTAGCCTCCATTAACCTCTTGTCCTCCTACCCGAGCAAGCCATTTCACTCCATCACCCGCATCACTTCCACTTCTAGAGCCCGCATTACGCCGACCTGCCCTGCCCTATCCTAGTAGCGAGCACCTAGCAGCAGCAGCAGCAGTCTTTTCGTCCCTCTTCTAAATACCAATCCCCCGGATCCCACTTCCATCCCATCCTAGGCGAGCCCGGTCGATCTGCCTCGCTGCCATTCTTCCATACATACATACATACATACACCCATCCGTCTACGCCGCACCGTTGCGCCCGAGAGCTCCCCTCCCACAACAAGGCAATGCGTGAATCACAACGAGCTTCATAGCAGAGCCAGGCTCCCATACATAGTATCGCCCAAGCTGCTCGTGGCCCATTTGGACTCCGGGCCGCAGCATGGGCAAGTTGATCAAAAACCACTGGGCCCGCCTCATAATCCTCACATCAGCAAGCTGTAAGTCCATCCAGCGCAATCGAACACCCCACCAAACCATCCAAAGACCCAATTCCTGACAAACAAAACAAAATGAAAAGACCAACTAGCCGGCGCCCTCGAAGCCTTCTTCTGGCCCAAATTCTTCCTCGACTTCCTGACCAAAAACTTCGACGCCGCCGTCAAGCCCGTCCCCATCCTGCAAGTCCTCAACGTCGCCGTCGCGCTCGTGTGCCTCGCCTACGAATGGCCGCTGCGCTGGGTGGCGGGCTCGAACCTGCACCGCAGCATGGTGGCGCGGCTGCTCTGGTTGCCGCTTGCGACGCTGAGCGCCGTGCTGCTGTACCAGACGACCAACGCGGCGCTGTACTATGTTATCGGGTGCGGGGTGTATTTTTGGGCGTATAGTGAGGGCGAGGTGGGTTTTGTTCCCGGCTGTTCGATGGCTTTCTTCTTTGTGGGTGCTGGCGTGCTGACTTGGTGGCGAATGACAGGTTATTTGTGCTGTTCCTTGGACTCTGCCGAAAAGATCGGATCGGAGGATCAAAGCGGCGGACGCTATATGACATGGAGTTTGATGATGATGATACCACTTTATGTTGCTTCTTCCATTGCATAGCATCGGACCTGGCGTTTTTGGGGGGGGTTTGTTCTCTGGACTTGGAAAGGGATACGGGAGACAGCGTACGGCTAGCTTGAAGGCCCGCTGATGCGATGTACATTTTTGGTAGCTCGACAACAACGAAACATACCGCAGCATTAGTAGTAGTGACTGAGAACCAAAAAGACAGCACTTTTCAATATCTTGCCCACGCGAATGACGTCTCACTCGTGCTTGTAGGAAGAGGTCGGCCGTTCGGCTGTGCCATTGTTCACGCGTGAGGTGTGTTCCGTATTGAACACCACAGAGGCATGAGAGTAAGAGTTTCCCATTTCATGCAAGAAAAAATATACACCCGAGCATAGCCAGCCCAGTAAACAGAAACCCTTTTCCATCCGGGCATGCACAGGTCCCTTCTTCCATCAGGCAAAGCGTGTAGCTTCACCAATTCTTCAGAGCGAGGGAATGAAACATCTGCCCTTCCACAACATAATATACACGTCTTCCTCCGCCCCCCCATCATCGACCTCTTTCCGGCCGGCCAGCAATCAAATCACCCACCCAACATCGCCAGCCATGACTTCCGAGGATTTCTTCCCATCATGACCTGGCGTGCAGTCGATGATAGACTCTTTCGTTTCCTTTGCCATCAAGCCTTTCCACTTCTTCTGCTGCTTCTCCCCCTCCTCGCTCTCCACGCCGCCAACCTCCTAAGCGAACCCACCCCCCTGCTTCGCCTGCGCCTCGCCCTGCATCTTCTCCGACACCTTGACGTTGACCTCGAAGAACTTGCTCACGCAGCGGTCCAGGCACACGGACTCGCCCTTGTTCAGGTCGGCTTCGCGGTATTGGGGGGGGATGCACTTCTTGGTGCAGGTGTCGACGAGCCTGTTGCGAAAGAGGAAAGAAAAAAGGAGTCAGTTGTTTTTGGTCGTTCGGGGGAGCGCATGCGCAGTTGTGGCTGGTGCGAGGGTGCGGGACTTACTGGTTGAACATGTTGGAGACCATCTCGATCTCGGCTTCCGCTGCTGCGATCTTCTCGGCGGAAGAGGGCTGGGGGCGACCTTGGCCGAAGAGGAAGGACATTGTTGGTATGTGTGGGGTGTGAGTGGTTTTTTGAGAGAGATAGAGAGTGCGTATAGGTAGATTGGCGGTGATTTGGTGTTAGGTTGTTGCGTTTTGATGGGATGGATAGGTCCTGTATGCGCATGCGCTCGCTCTCGCTGGTGTTGGAGCGGACTTTCTGAGCACAGACCAAGACTACATCACGCTCCAGACTATCTACAGGACATCTATCAACACCACAGAAAAAAGAATGCGACCGATGATCATTGCATTGCTGCATCTGAAGTAGCCGGAGGCATGCGCACAAGTACCTGTTGATCTCAAAATGCCACTGGCGACTCCCATTACTCTCGCTCGAGAGATCTCGCCGCCACCAGCACGCAGGTCCAGGACTGAGAAAACACAAGCCATTGAGAAGAATGTCACGTTCAAAAAACCCGATACCACGATGGAAGAACCTGGCCTAGCTGCAGTAGAAGCTGGCGAAGCTCAGGTAGACGATCACCTGGCTTATTTCTCCCATCATCTGTATCGGGCTTCTAGACAAACGCCAGCCGACTTCCCTCGCATCGAATTAGAAGACTTCCAGGATCTCTACACGCGGAATCAACACGCGCAAGGCCGTCATTTCGTAGTACATCAGCACGATCACCCTATAGCAGGTAGACTAAATGACTCGCCCTACCAATACAGCAGCAGACCAAAGCTGATGATGCAAGGTAAGGTGTGCATTATGACTTGCGACTGCAGTTCTCCAAAACGAGCACCATCAGCTTCGCCATACCGTATGGCTTGCCTGGTGATCCAAACTCGCTCAGACCCAACCGCATGGCCATTGAGACTCGCGTACACAATCTGTGGAACAATCTCGTAGAATCGGCTTCTCATTCAACGGGCTCGCTGCTCATCTGGGACACTGGCGAGTATGAGGTCTTGCCGTATCGCGAGACTCGCAAAGTTCGCACGACAGACGATGAACTCTCGGACAATGACACCCAAGCAGAAGACGCTCCTCGTGTTTCGGAGAGCGAGAAACTGTTTGCAGGCTTCCAATCCCGCCATCTTCGCTTGCGGTTGCGTGGAACGAGGTTACCTCGAAACTACACCATCAGTCTGCGTCTACCTTCGGGTAACGACCGAAGTGGACAACCTGAGAAGCCGAAACGCAAACGACGGAAAGTACATGTAAATCCATCAAAAGTGACGCGCAATACTGGCGCATCAACAAATAGCGAAGCGGACACCCCGGAGAACGAACCCGGTTTGTCAACAAACCATACCGACGCTCAGGCTGAGGATGCCGCCGCAGTTGCGTCTGAAGCCGAAGACGAGGATGCGGCAATACGCTCCAACAATGCTTACACCGGAGCCACCAACACGATCGGCTCAATCCATCAAAGACACTGGTACCTCAGCCTCGATCGCAAGAATTCTGGGTTCCGTAAGGCGCGCAGTGGGATTGAGGAGGGTCGCTGGATCGGTGGACATGATGGCTTTCTCGTGCTTGGGAGGGATGTTGAGAGAAGCGTGGTAAGCGGACGTCTCGCGGATGAGGCGATGAGCGATGAAGGCGTGAACAGGTTTCAGGGAAGAAAGATGTGGCGGGCGATCACCGAGTGACTTTAGCTCTGGCTCTCAGTCGACATGAAGACCGAGACAGATCTGGTCGATGTCGGCGGTAGCCCGTCCAAGTGTCTTGATCGAGAACAGACTCGACAGGGCGGTTCACTACGCTGTGAGTGTCGCCGTATCTAGGAATTCATCACGCGACCCTTTCTATTCGTTGATTGCTCTATCAATTCAGATCGTGCTCTTTGCTCTTTGCTCTCTGTTGTTTGTTTGGTGCGGCCGGCCTTGCAGACTTCAGAGCGGGTGAGTTTCAACGTCGAAAGTAACAAGAATTTCCCCACGGCGGCTGCAGATTGCCTCGTGGCGCTAACGTAGGTTAGTTACCAGCCACCGCGCTTGTTTACAAACAGGAACTTGGAACCCCAAGCCATGCCACCTGACTAGTCACCCTCACTTAACCCAGTGGCCGGCGCCCAGGGCAGGGGAGGCAACTCCATACACTATTACATCCGCGACTCCACTCACTACCACTACCGTCAAACACAACAACAAACTCACTCCAAGCAACATCACTGCGACCGGACCCCTACCCTATCGTATGCCGTTATGCCCGATATCCCGGAATTCACTATTCGCCTACCCTGTTTAGGAATATGAGACCGCAATTACCGCCGCTTGGACTACATTCTTGAGAAAACAATAGCCATGGCGGACCATGCTTTGCAGTCATTCCTCTCCTCTTACGGACAAGGCGACGCCGACGCCAGCATTCCTCACCAGCACATCCACCAATCAGCCTGCTGCTGCGGCAACCCGGCCTGCGCATACCTGAAGCAGAACCAGGACTCGCTGCAGGACTTGGAGCGAGACGTGCGTAACGCCGCCCAGATTGGACAGGTACGTTCAAGCCTCTGTCGACACTCACATCGCACGTATTGAGTGTGGCCGTACTATGCAGGTGCGCGCCTTTTCTGTACTGTCTGCGAACGTCCTCTCGACTCGAGGGACGCCGCCGTGATGTGTAGCGTCCTGCCGCCGTTTGCGGCCGAGAAGCCGAACAGGAACTCGTCGCTAATGGAATTCTCGTTGCAGGCGCTGCTCGTCCGGCATGAGGCGTATATGGCAGATGCCGAAGAGGAGCGGGTCGACATGATGGGTCGGATTGAAGAGCTCGAGGGCCAAAAGACCGGATTACAAAAGACGAATGAGACCCTGGTCGAGGAGAACCGCTCGTTGTTGGACCAGCTCGAGGCTATCAACAATGCCGTGGCAGAGTCGGATACCCGTGTCCTGAGCCTTCAGAGTACCCTACAGTCAGCCCAGCAAGAGATGCAAAGGCTTTCGCATCTTGCAGCAAAGACAGAACGCCTGGAACAACAACTGGCCGACTTCGAGCGGGATCACGAGACTTTCCAGTCAACCCTGGAAACCAAAGAGCAGGCAGAGAAGGAAGCAACGAGAAGATGGCAGAAGGCTGAACGTGCACTTGCCGACATGCAGAGCCAAGTGGATCGGATCGAACAGGAAGCAAAGGAAGAGCGGGAGCGACATGTCGAGGTAGTCGGACGTATGGAACGTCGTCGCGCTGTGGAAAAGGAATTGACTTCCGCTGCCGGCCGATTGAAAGGTGCTGCTGCTTCGAAAACGACCGGCCGGGACGGTTCAGGCACAAGTGTCGTGTCCCACTTTGTCAAGGACATTCTACAGGACAACGCCAACCTCCAAATGGGGATTGTCGAGCTGCGAGAGATGCTTCAAAACTCCAATGGAGAGGTCGAGAGTTTGAGGCAACAGCTTGTACTGCATCAACCTTTGGAGGAGCAGGATGAGGAGGACGTGCCACGACCACCACTTGGGCCAAGGCAACCTAGTCTTCACGACGAGATCAACAGAGCGACCTCTCAGGAGTTGCACGTCCACCACCACTACCACGCGCCGTCAAATCCAACGGCTGCTAGCAATGGTCGCAATACTTTACGCCGACCAAAGAAGAAGCGCTACGGTGCTCTGACACCCAATCAGTTCACACCGCCAACATCGGGCAGAACCACGCCTCGATCATCTATCTCGTATAGAACTCCGTCATCCATGGCAACCATCCTACAACAGACTGCCGTCAGCGTGCCAGATACGACCCCTCATAATCACCGGTGGTCCACGCAGTCCAACCAGACCTATCAGAGTTTGTATGCTTCATCAGGGCCGGCCTCTCCACGGTCTACACTCCACCGCACATCATCCATATTCGACCGGGTCTTCAGCGATGGTGGCCACGAATCTTCAAGACCAACCACTCCAGACACAGAGCCACCAAGTTCGCCAGTGCTTGCGCCTACACACAAAAGTCGGCCATCAGTGACCGGCTTCAGGAATGCGAGTGCGCCGGTGGTGAACCGCAAAGGCATCACACCTGGGCCGAGTCTTTCTTCAATCACTTCAATACCGGACATGAGCATCGAAGAGCTCCCTCCCTTCAAGTCACGTCCAAGCGACCACCATGTCATAGCCGAGGAGACAGAGGATGACTGGGACGAAACATCTTCAGCAGTGCTTGAGAGCACATCAAGTGGCGTGACACCCGTGTCGGAGCACAGGTATTTCGACATTCACAATTCAGACATCTACAACAGACCTTTGCGACGCGCGGCCTCGCATGAGTCCTTGCTCTCAATCTCGGGCATGGACATCCACACATACCAGTCTCGCCCCAAGCATTCACTTTTGACGCAAGGTGGCGTCACTTCTGGCACAGTCGTTAGCAGCGCCCAAGCCCACGCTGCACGACCAGCTGCAGCCACGCGAATGGAGACTGACGGCCACAGCCTGTTGCGCGGGGTGGCAGCCGATCAGCGTCTCGCTTCAGCGCCCAAACAGACGATCACGAGGAAAGCTAGTGGTTGGATCTTCGGTCGCTGGGGAGCAACACCTGGACCTCTCGACGCCGAGCCCAGTGGAAGCACCAGATCTGCCAGCATCAAGTCTGGTAGCGACAGAGCAAAAGAGGACTTGCTGGCCCATCCTAAATTCCCAAAGCTGCGAAATCCTGGTATCAACCAGAGCGGGCCGATTCTTGGCTTCGGGCCAGAGATCAAGATTCATCACGCGCCTGTGGTGAAGAAACTGGACCAGGAAGAGTTGCGGAGCGTGCTGGATGAAGCATAATCTCCTTTGTCATTATCAGGAAGGCGGCGTTGCATTTCCTGTTCCCTCTCTTGCATTCATGCTACCTACGGCCGACTTTTCTATTTGTTTCGCAAAGCGATGATACCCCACCCAAGCAATACCATTCGTTCAGAGTCTAGGTAGTCCATCATTCCATCCACCAGCCTACTTCCCAACCAAGCGAGCCTTTGCAATGAAACTGTCAACTTCAATCCCTCCCAGTCTAGTCAAGTCATACCTACCATCATCACCTGACAAAACAACGTCCGCACCACCAGCGCCATCCTCCACATCCCTCGCCCCATCCTCTCTCGCCAACCCAACCCTCAAACAACAACTACCAGCCCACTCAAAAAACAAAACAAAAAACAAAACAAAAAGTCCCCTGCACACTCTCAAAACCCTCAACCTCGCCCCCAAACAACATCCCACACCCACTGACAAAACAACAACAGAACCTCGTCCGACCCGCCAATGGTACCCCTTATCCAACCGGAAAGCAAGGAACCCGAACAACCACTCCTTGGACACTTTCTAGAAAGCCAGGTCCGGCGTTTCCAGTCTGGATCCAAAACGGAACGTCTTCCCGTACGGCGAAGGGCTTTTTGGTGGTGTAGAGGAGGATCAGGGTGAGGTGGGGGATTCGTAGGGGTGCGAGTTGGGGAGGGCAGTTACAGCGCCGGTTTGGGGTTTGGGCGTAGCCGTGGTCGCCGTGAACGGGGAGGAAGAAGACGGGAGGAGTGGGTTTGTTTGGGGGTTTGGTCAGTGAGGTGGGGTTGTTGGTGCTGCTGCTGTTGCTGTTTTTGCTGTTGTTGTTGGGCGAGATGGGTTGCGTGGAGGGAGTATTGGTAGATGCAGTCTAGTGCGTTGAGGTTAGTTGGTCTTATTATTGGAGTGGAGTGTCGATTTTGGCTCTGGTGACTAGGTACTGACTGGGTGTTGAATGGCAAGGGAGATGGATGTTTGGAGGCATTGGCGATGGTGATTGATTTGGTAGATGCATTGGTGAGGCTGGTCTTGTCATGTTGAAGTGACGCCTGGGCATGTTGTTTGCTTTGGAGATGCTGAAGATTGCGACGTCTCGTTGGCGAACAAGTTGTGTGCTGTATATGTGCTGTCTGAAAGCACCATTGTGGATGGTGTGAAAGTCGACTGTGTTGGCGTGTGACTTTTGCGCGATAGGAGGTGTTGATGTGAAACACTTTCCTTCCTCCTACCAAAAGTGGGTTCTAGACTAGCAAGAGCAAGATAGAAACATGACTATCGATGTAGACACTCTATCAGAGGAACGAAACATGTCGTACAATCCATGAACGGTGGATTACAGAGCTGGACCCTAACCCTACTAACTCCAAGTGAACGGCTCCGAGCTATGGAACTGATAGCTCAATATGTCCCAGTACTGGAAAAGGTAGTCCAACGAAAGTAAACAAACCAAAGGCCTCCATGTGCCTCCTTCATGTATTAGCAATGTCAAGCGTCACATCGTCAAGATTCCTCTCGAATCGCAACATTGGATGCTCATCACGATAAGGATTCTCCACAATCGCCTTGATCTCCTCCCTCTCCCTTGCATTCCGCGTGCCCGACACAACAAGCACCTCCGGACAGACGCCGTTCCAATCACACAACCAACCGATCGCCCAGGCCAACTGACTGACACAGCCACACGGACAGAAGCAGTTCTGCACATTCACTTCGAGGTGTTGGAGCACCAGCTGGTGGATCTGGCAAACCAGCGGCATCCAACACATGTGCTGCAGCTCCCATTCGAACTCTTCGTGCACGTATGCCCGCCAGCCGTCGAGGTCGGTGGCCGGGTGTCGCTCGAGCCAGTCTTCTTTGCCCGAGATGAACAGTGCCATGCGTCGCTGGATGTCGATCGCTCGGTGATCGAAGGAGAAGCTCAGCTTGCGGATGTGGGTGTCTTGCGGCGGGAAGAGCCCCTAGCTCGGGTATGGCAGGCTGGAGTCGTTGCCCATGAGGTGAAAGGTGTTGTGAGAGAGGTAGTAGTGCATCGCTTCTTGGCGCATCTGTTGGCAGACGAAGAAGAGTTGTGTTTGAGAGGTTGTCGGTGAGCGAAGGACTCGATTGGTGAGGTGTTTGTGCGGGATTGGATTGTTCTCGCGGGCACCCACGTCCCACTCTTCGAGAATGTGTGCGAAGCGAACGTCGTGATTGGCTGCTCGTGCGCTCCAGTGAACGTACACGTCGCCGGGACGTATGAGGTAGTCGAATATTTCCAACTTGATCTCGGCGGGCAGTGTCATCAATGCTGTACTTCCAGTGGGATTTTCAGACTGAGACAGGGAATTGGTGTCAGTGAGAGCATCGCAGGTGTCGAGTTCCAAGGCGTCCAATTTCGAACGGACTTCGAACACAGCAGTGTAGAGATCCATTGGAGCTGCCCCTGTGCGGCGCATGACGTGTGGTGATCGTGAAATGATGGGGGTAGTGGGTAGACTCTCCATGTCTGCCATGGGGATTTGCGTCGATTGGTCTGCAAGCGAAGCTGATTCTTGGTATGACCTCCAGCGAGTTGCAGGTCTGTTGATATGGATATGTTGATAGCGGATGACTAATGTTGACAGTGTGGATGTTGATTGTTCGGTACGTGTAGGTCGAGAATAGCTTGAGGGTGGGGACTGTTAATATGCAAGGTTCCAGTGTCTTGGAAAGAGCTCACAAAGTTCGAGGGTAGGTGCTGGCGAGGAGGGTCGCAACAACGGCGCTTTTCGATGACTCGGCAGCGCTTGGAAGTTATAGGCGCCTTCCTCGAGAGTCGACTCTGAAAACTGAAATACATTTGATTTCAGCGTTATGGTAATCCTTGACAGCTGTTGAAGAGTAGTCCTAATCTAAATCGATGATCATCGTAGTCATCATCCGTGTGAATCGTCTACACAATCATTGTGACGAGGCAGGCGCCTTCAGTCTAGAAAGTCTCTGTCAGTCTCGGCACCAAATTCCAGAACAACCCATTGGCAGAATTTCTCCCAATCTTGATGCCATTCTTGCATCCTCTGCGCTCGAACACTTTTGCCGAATCTGCCGTCTTTGATTTCCTGTGACCAATCCTTGGCTGACTTGTCTTCATACGCGGCCCATCGCACACTGTTCTCTGCCAGACTGGCCAGACCACCCAAGCCCAAATTTTCCCACCCTTGCAACGCTTGCCAGAAATCGTGCGACATGCCAGTTCTGCCCATGCCGAAGACAGCCGGGTCATCATTACACAGTGCGCATGGCACTCCACGGGCAAGTAGAGCTGGAAGAGGGTGCGAAGCTATACTCCCGCACAAGCGTAGGACTTCGTTGCTGACGGGACAGCTTTCGATCAGAATCTTTTTATCCTTGATCATGTCAAGAAGTAAAGGATGCTTGTAGGCGCTGAAGCCGTGGCCTATACGACGTGTACCCAAGAGCACTGCGTCGAAGAGGTTCTCGTCAACTTGGTCGCCGTCACCGAGGGTTTCGCCCGCGTGGAAGAAGAAGGGGATGTCAACGCCCGCCTGAGCACATTGCTTCTTGAACCAGAACAGCTCGGGGGTGAGCTCGGCAAGCGAATGACCAAGATCTTCTTGTCCCACGAGATCGTAGCCAGCGATGAGATCCGGGAATTCTTGCTTCATAGCTATGCACTCGAGCATGTCGTGGGCGATAGCCTTGGGATCGAAACCGCGAATCGAGGTCCAGATCATCCGTGCGCCCCAGAACTTTTGCCCTTCTTCAGAATTCTTGAAGTTCTCGATCTCCTCCTGCAGGGCTACCATCATCTGATAAAAGTCCTCGTCAGGCTGCTCTTCGCCTGAACGGGTGAAAGGAACCACGAACACAGAACGTAGATCGACCCATCTCACACCATCTTCAATGAGGCCGCGGAGCATATTTCGAATGAACTTGCGGAATATGGGTTCGTAGTGCTGGAGAGATGCCAGGATACCGAAGCAACTTGTGAATTTGCGCCAAGCGTCATTGGGACCGAGGTGTTGATCGAGCGATTCCTGTCGTGTAATGGTAACGCGAGACTTGAACCACCGGATGAATCCTGCTTTTCCACCGTCGGGGAAATTCGCAGCTGCAGTATTAATGGGGATTGACTCGTTCGCAGGATACGTGGAAGTCCAGATCGACTGGGAATCGGACGAGCTTGGTTGCTTGACGTGACGGAAGATGAACGGTGACTTTTGCAAAGACTCTGGTGACTCGAGAGGCACATCTGCGGCTATGCAGATGCCCTCGGTTTGGAAAGCCTCTTCAATCAACCAGTCAAGATCGCACATGGCTTCGAGGTGGCAATGCAGCAAAGCGCCCTTGGGCATCTTTCGCACAATCTGCCAAAGCTTCGATTTCTCCATGCGATCCTTGGCCAGGTTGAACATCATGCCAGGGAAGACTTCGACGCCTTCTTTCTTGGCGACTTCGTCCTCGAAATCGTGTGTCCAGATCGTCTGTTGTTCCTGGAACCTGATGGCTGACACTGTAGCAGCCGCCTCAGCAGCCATGGGTGTCATGTTTTCACGAAACGCATGGTCGCTTCTTTGACGCTTTTCTTGGGCGATCAAAGCATCTCGTCCGTCCATGTACTTCTGAATGAACGGCTCGTTGAGTGAGGGGATGCCGAGGTCTTCCTCCTCCTCTGCGCCGGGACCGTTTTCATTAACAGCGGGATCCTCAAGGGGAGCAGTGACAGGGTTGGATTCAGACATTGTATTTCCGTTGGTGAAGTGAAGAACGGGAAGGTAACGAATTCCTATATCCTATATCTGTCAGAATGTGCGGCGAACTCCGAGGTCTAATAAATCAGGCAGCGAGCGCGTCAGACAGGCTTTCCCCACAATCGCCTACCCGCGTCTCCCGCAGGGTCTGATATGATGAGGCTCGTGCGATAGGCCTAAGTTGAGCCGACGGCCGGCGTCATTCGCGCTACTAGTTGACCTTACTACTGGCAGCGTCCATGTGCCCAGCAGATCACTTTAACATCGTGCACCTGCCTGTGCCTTTGTCGCTGACCTTTCTCGTCTTCCAGACTTCTCCTCCATATCATAGAGTGGCCAGCTCGTACCGCATTCAACGAAGGGTCTCCAGACATAACATGGCCATCCGCACCGCTACCAAGCCATCATGACCGCCAACGACTCACAAAGCCCAAGGCACACCGTCTCACTCACCCTGCCCCATTTGCCTCCCGCGAACACTCTCTGGCATACCTCGCTGCTCCTCGATACATTCTCTTTACACACCGCTTCACATAGAATCGACAACTGACCAAATCACATTTCGCCATAATGACGAGCTGGATACCATCCTCTATACAGAAGCGATTGCTTCGATATGCACTGAACCGATCTGGTCTGCTTGATGTTACGGGCATCGATCTGGACAACCTCGATATCAGCTGGGGACGGCGGACGACCCTTGAGTTCAAGGAGGTGAACCTGAATGTAGAGTACCTTCTCGGACTAGCACAACTACCGCCCAATCTGCGCCTGGAGTCTGCGAGGATACTATCGTTGCGCCTGACGATTCCTGCGGATATCATAGGCTCTGGTATATCCGTTGAAGTTGATGGAGTGGATGTGGTCGCGAGGCTTGAAGAGGTGGAAGAGGAGGAAGCACAACCATGGTCACCTGAAGCACCCGAAGGGATGCCCAGGGATACCCAAAGCCCTTCGCACAGGAAGTCAGCTCGTAGGATACAGTCGCCGCCGTTCAGAGTACACGGAGAAGGGAGGTTGCCCACTACAGAAGACTTGGCCAAGTCATTCCTTGCTGAGGAGCCGCTTGAGGAGCGACGGGAGCTTGAGGCATCCGTAGCAGTCAACACAGCGCCCATGGATGAGTCGGTTTTCAGCGAAAGCAGTGATGGAAGTGATATAGGGACTGGTGCGGCGCCTGGCTTGCCTGGATTCCTATCGAACTGGCTACAACGCGTGATCGACAGATTTGAGATGAAGATTGGTCGTGTCCATGTTTCGCTGGAACTCGATGGAATAGCGGAAGACAACACTCCGGCAAATCTGATTGCAAAGCTTGAGCATGTCGAACTAATGCCCGGATCTACTAAGAGAGAAGTGCGTTTCGGGAACTTCTCCGTCGAGCTTGTAGCACACAAACAAACGCTCTCCGATCTGTCGCATATCACCTCACCAGCTTCGCCTGCCTCACCTACGGCTAGTCGCGCAACGAAATCGAGCCGCCACTCAGAGGACATCCTCAATCGATCCTTTGGTGACCTCTTCCAGCAGCAGCATGACAACAGATACAATGATGAGCCGCCGGTTTCGGATGACGGATTGACCACTGGAAACACTAACCCTTCGTCAGAAGAGCCAATTTCCACATCGATGCTGGCGGCAAGTCATGATACTCTACCGAGCCTTGGGGGTGTGGATGCGTCCATCAACGACCTTGGTATTCAGATGGGCGATGACAACATCAGCTGGGCATCTCGTCGTAGTCAAGGAGATGAAATTATCGACAACATATGGGAAGGTCCCCACGAGGATGAAATGCCAGGTTCCCTGTTGTTGGGAATAAACCAGCCTCTCCCGCAATCTCAATCTTCCGCCGCCTCAAGCTCGCCATCCAGAAGCCGAAGGGCTATGTCACCCTACGACAGAGGATTCCACGGACCCGGATCTTGGCCACGCATGGAAGAAAGTCCTCAGAGCAACCGTGACCGAGTAGGCCCAGGCTCATGGCCTGCACTCGATCAAAGCCAATCCGACCTCTTCCTGTCTATGACTTCGGACAACAACGAAGGGCCCGTAGATGAGACCGACAACAAGCGCAATGCCTTGGAAGCATCTTCTCATCAAGTGAAGATGTCACCTTTGCTATCGACATCAACACACGACGACACCCAAGATGGATTGGAGCAGTCGCGGTACTTCAGTCATGAGGAAGCACAAAGCATGTACATGAGTGCCGTCGCAGTGGCCGAAGAGCCTCAGGTCCCCGGAGCCTGGGCATCGGAAATCGCATCCCGTGTCGATCTCGAACATTCACCTGTTGTCATGCCAGACACTACTCCACCGCCTTCAAATGACCTGGGGGCCAGAGCTGAGAGCCCAACACCTGCGTATAGATCTGGAGCTCGTTCCAGTCCTCCTTCAGAAGCGGCAACTCCTCGAGGACCCACGCCTCCGGCGCCAACGCCGATACCTCATCGAGAGAACTTTTTGGAGAATGCAGAACTTGCGACATTGCAATTACTGTTTGTAGACGCCATCACGTTGATTCTTCCTAATAAGGGTGGCGGAGATGGTGCCACAAGCTCATCGCCGACTTCGACTCCATCGCCAGGTGTCTCAAATAACTTCCCTTCCAGCCGCGCAGCTTCTCAGAGCCTTTCCATGTCTCGCGCTGGAATGCCAGGCACATTTTCTACTTATTCCCAGCTGTCCAGCTCGCAAAGACGCGGCGCAACGTCTATTCTAGCGGAGCGCGAGACACTTGCACCGCGAGTACCTAAGTCTGCGCCTACAGAGAAGCCTGCACCTGCGATTGAAGTTTTGGTCGGAGCAGTGCGACTACAGGCAGATATTTCAACTGCACAACTTCTCTACAGGATCAGCGATACTTTGGTGTCGAGGCCTGTTACCCAAAAGCCGGATGATGCCAGCAAGGAAAAGAACAACATGGAACTATTGTTGTCTGTGGAGTCGCTAAACATCACCTTACATCAGCAACTTGAACATCGCCTGGATCAGCCTCTCCCACACCCCGTGCCTGGATTGCTGAGCCTGAACACACGACATATAAGAGTAAGCAGCAAGCCTAACCAACACAACGTTCGCCTAGGCAAGCTGGAGTTCTTCCTTGGTGGACACAAGATACTTAGCTTCGACCAGAGCGTCCAAGCCCTCTCGGAAAGCATGATCTTCGAAGAGGACCTGCGCCTGTTGATCGATACCAGCAAATCCACCAACACGAGTCGACCAATCACCAACGTGGGTCTTGAGAGCCGGCCCATCCGTGTTGACATCGACCTCAACGTGTTTGATGACGTGTTCAGCACGTTCGGAGGCCTCAGTGGTGTACTAGATATTGGCAATTCAATGGCATCGGATATCCCCCCTCCGCCATCTACAGTGGCGCCTGACCGAACACAACGCGTGCGGTTTGATGACGACCCCCCCGCGCACGAGAGATCGTCACCAGAATACAAAGCAAATGCCAGCGTCTCAGGCATCACCTTTGTACTCTGTGCCGACCAAACTGCCGTTGCACTTCAAACGGGCTCCATGAAAGCTGTCTACCGCGAGAAAGCAGCTTCCGTTCGCTTCTCCGGCTCGGTTCGCCTTAGTGGTCCCTACTTGAACAACGACAGCAGCGCAGCTCTTCAGGTTGATCTTGCGGGCCTTTGGATACACTACCTCTTCACACCACAAGAGCAGGACCTTGAAAGACTTTTGGCCTTGATCACACCTTCGAAGGACAAATATGACAACGACGACGACATTTTGATCGAGACCCTTCTACGACAACGACGCAAGGGATCTTGTTTGCGACTGACACTCGACGATGCCAAAATCAAGATCGACAATTATGAAAGCCTGACATGTCTGCAGGGTTTGAGTACACAGGTCTCACGATTGTCCGCCGTTACCAAATACCTGCCTGAAGACGAACGACCGGGCCTCCTGAGCCTCGTTCGTGTGAAACATGTGGAAGTCCGGGTGCCAGTCAACGCTCGCTTTGGTACGCTGCAAACCACCTTGAGAGAGCTGCAGTGCGCCCATGTTGGACTCCCAGCTTTGTTAGCGCTCTCATTATCAGATGTCGTCGTGGCTCAATCTGGCGGCCCTGAACTCGTGCACGCGCTGGTACCACTATCTGGGTCTGATAATCTCCCGATGATCATGGCAAGAATGATGGACGACGAAGTCGAACCGATTGTCAAAGTCAAACTCTACAACCTGTGTGCAGAGTACAGTGTACCTACACTTTTGGATCTGACGGCTACAAACCATGGCGTTGATGCGGAAGAGCTTGTCGCCGACCTTGCTGCATCTGTGGTTGACCTTGCTTCGAGTCGGAGGAACGAGAGCCACGAGGCCAGCCCGGACTCGCGACCTGCGAAGAGGACACATCTGTGCTTGCTGTTGCACGACTCCGCCATTGGTCTGACTCCCCAGAAATCGTCTTCGAAAGGGCTACTTGTCTTGACGGATGCTCGGGCTTCAACTACTGTGCCTCCAAATGACACGATGAATGTGACCGTTGAACTTCATCAAGCTGGAATTCTGGTCATCGACGATTTGCACGCCGTGCATTCGGATCCATCTTCGTTGCGCCGCAGGGCTCCTGAGAGTACTGTTGTCGACATCCGTGTCCTGAATGCACTCTGGAAGCAGGGCTACGCCTCCGTTGGCTCGATCATGTCGGCTGTCATCGATGCGCGCATCGAGCAAGCAGCCGGAACAGCAGCCAGCGCAGTCGAGGTCGACGTGCGGAATGAGTTTTTCCTGCTCGAGACGTGTGCCGACTCCACGCAGACCTTGACCGCTATCTTGAATGGTCTTTCACCTCCGGCACCACCAAGCAAACGGCAGAAGTATCTTACAGAACCCATGACCATCGAGGATATGATCTCTTCATTCTCTGGTGATGCTTATGCTAAGCCCGAGAGGCCGATGGAGACTTTGTTCGACATCGACGAAGAGCCGCTGATCGCCGAGAGCGACTTTGGAGATGGTCCAGACGACCTCTTGATGGATGCTGATATGAGCTCCAGCCTTTACGGGCCTGTCGGTGGCATGATTGGAGATCTGGATGACGGACCAGTCCGGCCTGACCAAGATTATGGGGAGACTGTTGAGAGTCTACTTGACGACGACCCGTTCGAGATGACCATCTCTCCGGATGATATGCCGTTCAGTGACACAGCACTGCTGAGGGACCTCAGGCAACAGGCTCTACCCGCCAAAAGTGCCGAGCCAGTCGATCTTGGAAACTACGAGATTGAAGATCTGGGCTTCGACGCTTTGGGAGTCGACGAGCAAGCTCTCGGAACTCGCTACCGCTTCAGTGCACCCACGTCTCGAAGGAGCCTTGGCAACAAATTTACGCCTGGTACAAAGCTGCCTTTCAAGCTCAGGCTGCGAGACGTGCATGTTACGTGGCACATGCACGACGGCTATGATTGGCAAAAGACTCGCGATGGTATCACCGCTGCCGTTGAGCATATAGAGCAGCGAGCCGAAGAGAGAATTGCTCGGCGCCGTCAAGCCCGAACCGAGCCAGAAGATGAAGAGTCTACTATTGGCGACTGCATGTTCAATTCAGTTTACATCACCATTCCGAGCAACTTGACAGAGACACCGGACATTCGGAGGGGTATCAACCGACAGATCGACGACCTTGTGAGTGAGTCGGAGAGTGTGCCTGCTTCTGGGATGTCGAGGCCGACTCACTACTCTTCTGGCGGAAGACCGATACATGCACCCAACCGTCGGCGCTTGAAACTTGAGCGTAGCAGATACCACAAGATATCCTTCGAGGTGAAAGGTGCATCTGTCGACATGGACGTCTTCCCGCCAGATAGTGGTGAGTTGCAGAGTTCCGTCGATGTTCGCCTGAAACAGTTTGAGATATTCGACAACATCCCCACATCTACATGGAAGAAGTTCCTCACGAATCAGCACGCTGTTGGTACTCAGGAGCTTGCTAGACCCATGGTGCACATACAACTGCTCAGCCAAAAGACAATCCAAGAACGAGATGCTACGGATCTCATGATACACGTCGCTGTGCAGCCGTTACGTTTGCACGTAGACCAGGACGCGCTCGATTTCATCACGCGCTTCACTGAGTTCAAAGACAGTGCCGCCGAGCCGCCTTCGCCATCGGACCAACCTTTCCTCTCGCGTGTGGAAATCGACACGGTCGACCTCCAACTCGACTACAAGCCAAAGAAGGTCGATTACGTCGGCCTCCGATCCGGGCTCGCTACCGAGTTCATGAACTTTGTCATCCTCGACCAAGCGCACATCCGCCTCCGCCACGCAATCGTCTACGGCATCCAGGGCTTCGAGCCCTTGCACAAAACCCTAAACGACGTCTGGATGCCCGACGTCAAGCGCAACCAGCTGCCCACAATCCTCACCGGCCTAGCGCCCATCCGCAGCCTGGCCAACATCGGCACGGGGGTCCGCGACGTCGTCGCCATCCCGATCAGGGAGTACAATAAGGACGGCCGCATCGTGCGTAGCGTGCAGAAAGGCGCCTTCCAGTTCGGCAAAACGACCGCCTCCGAGCTTGCCCGCCTCGGCGCCAAAGTCGCCATGGGGACGCAGAACATCCTCTCCGGCGCCGAAGGCCTCCTGGCACCGCAGCAGCCCTCCTCCTCACAAGCAACCCCAGCAGACCGAACCCACAACCCCTCCTCCGACCCCGCAGAAGACGACGAAGACCGCCAACACCGCGCCTACTCCGCCTACGCCGACCAGCCGCTCGGCGTCCTCGCGGGCCTGCGATCCGCCCGCCGCTACCTCGAGCACGACCTCTTGACCGCCAGGGACGCTCTGATCGCCGTGCAGGGCGAAATTCTGGACAGCTCGAGCCCGGGCTCGGCGGCCATGGCTGTTGCGCGGCACGCGCCGACTGTCATGCTCAGGCCGGTCATTGGGGCTAGCAGGGCGATTGGGACCACCCTGCTGGGGGTGGGGAATCAGATTGATCGGGGAGGGGTGAGGAGGATGGAGGATGTGAGTTTTCTGCCTGTTTTTCGATTTGTTTTCTTGGGACGATGTTTGATGCTGACTATTCTTTGCAGAAGTACAAGCGACGTTGAAGTGTTGGTTGGGTGGTGGTGATGGTGGTGGTGATGCGGGATGGGAAGAAGGTGAGTGCTCGACTGAAACTGCCTTTCTGCTGCACCGTGCTGACTATTATTTTCTGTTTCTCAAAAGACAGAGAGAAAGGGATTTTGTACAAACGGTTTGGAATTCTTGAGAGCAACTTCCCGATGCTGCCTTACTGCAGGTCCCGACACAGCAGCACTTCACAATGCCGCGGACCAGGATCGATTAGATCGGTAAAAAATCGCACATACTAAGTACAGTGAACCGCAGAACTCGTGAATACAGTTTCATTCTTTCCCGACCGTACTGTCCCGTGAATTCTTCTGCGGTTTCTACCTACACACTTCTAGAGTCTTGAATGCTTGCAGGTAGCAAGGTAAGGTATAGTGGAGACCGATCCCATCATTCTACCAAAGCATGTATCCAGAGACGTCATCAGTGATGTAAAGTACCCAGGCGTGTAAGCAACTAGGTTTACTTCGGGTCCCATGAGGATCCGGGACGATCAGTACCTGTACCTGCACGAGAAGGATCTTGCTCTCCCTTCTAGCCTTCCCGACCATCGTCATGATTTGAAAGAAATTGGAGATTGGAAAAAACCCTTGCCGCGATCTTTGCAAACTTGAAAAATAGGAAAACAACGCTGTTACCAGTCATTGTTCCGGAAGCGCGCAAAAGGCCGTCTCAGGGTGGCGAGTACCGACCGCATGGCGTCTGTTGCGTTGCGTTGGTGACGATGGCGATGATGGTGGCGATGATGGAAGCGAAAGGCGTGTTTTGGGCAATTGCTTTCTCTTATTTCCCCGCCGACAGCGTTGTCTTGACTTGGTGTGTCATGTTGGGCAGGGATGGCTTGCTTTGGGGTAAGGTACGTGTAGCTTTGTGAATTCGCATGGCATGGGATGATGACGGATAGGGGGGGAAGAATTATTCTGTAGGGCTGATGATGTATTGTTTTCCGCATCTCTGGTAGAAGAGGCATTAGTGGAACACTGGGGAAATGTAATGTATTGGGGTGGGCTGAGTAGGTAGGGGACATGGACGTTGGAGATGGATATTCGGGAACTCGATCACGGAGTTTGACGGAATGCGATTCTCGCGAAAAGCCACGAGACAGACAAGACAGACAGCCAGCCAGAGATAGGCATGTATGTGACATGCAGATCAGGTCTCTCTTCTGTACTATTGCTGGAAATAGCCAAGACAAGAACGGTGTTGCCGGCGCAGGGTCATGCGAGGATGATCTGACGACAATACGAGAAGACGAGAAATAACGGCTTTTTCTTCCATCATTACCTTTTACTTTGACAACGGTTCGTCTCGCAGTGAGGTAAGGTTGTAAGCGACGTCGAAACGTGAGGTCTTAGACATTTGTGGGGGGTTGGTTTGCAGGGCTCCTTGGCTCCTCTTGAGTCTACGTGACGTGATCGGCGTTTTGAGCAGGAGATGAGATGGATGTGGTGTAAATTTAGACGTATGTATTCTAGCAGGACAATCACTTCAATCATCAATACCATCATGGAACATATAGGTACTTGGATACTTGCAAGCTTGACCAGTTTGATGAAGTTGGTTCGAGGGACGTTTCAGGTGTGGGATACGAAGCAGGGATGTGCCTGCTTGTGCCCCGATGCGGACCGAGAAAGTCTATGCGTGTGATTTTGGGGATCTTGTATTGCTCCGGGTCCGGGGTGGAGCAAAAAAGGCGGATTGTTAGGGCCCGGAAGGTGAGGGTTAGAAAAGAGGCTGGGCTGGGCTGTGCAGGTCGATTGTTGTTATCGTTGGTTTTTGTGATTACTTATCTACAAGACTGTCCTATTGTTCTCCTATAAGAAACATCTGGTTATAGGGATATTTTGGGAGAGACGACGTTGAGGCTGTAAAGGTGCTTTTCCCATGCGGTGAAGTGAGTGGTAGTGGTGGATCAGAAGGCATGCGCGTGGGGTGAGGTACATAGTATTTGATACATGTACATTGTACTTGGATTCAACCTAAACTCCGAGATGTCGCGCATGTGGTACGTTGTCTTTCACATGCAGGTTTGTTTTGCTCATACAAGCAAGTGCAGTTGGGATGGAATATTCACCTAAAAGTCGACTGCGGATGAGGCATATAGGCGAGCTTGGATGCGAGGATGTTGATACGATATACGCAATTGATGGATGGGTATCGTCGATGGTGTCAGGCAACGGCGTGCATTGATGGCAGCTGTGTCCTGGCGTGGATTAGTGCCCAATGTATATACCGTGCACGCCGGCGACAAGTGCCAAAGTGACGGCGATGATGGGCATGGTCGGGAGTGTGGGTATCAATCAGATGTGACGGGGACATGGGCATGGATGCTCTCAGTACTAGTCCAATCTCCCGTCTGCCGCTAAACCTGAGCATCGACTCTGGAGTGGCTGGTAAGAGAGTTGGCTTGGGTAGTACGCCGCCGACTACTCCTGGCTGGCCCGCCCGCCCCCAAGCCCTCCCACTACTACCAGACTGTTCGACACCGACAACCATCTCGCGACCGCGACCGCGACCTCACTCACTCACTCACCCCTCTCTTCCTTCCGCACCTCCCTCCCTCCTCGCGTCATCAATACCACCGCCCTGGTCTTTTGCGCGTGTGTGTGAGCGAAGAGCAGAGCAGAGCAGAGCACTCGGTCGTGTCCTCTGACTGCCCAGTCCAGTCCAGTGCACGCGCGCTTACTTACATTTACCTACCTTGCCGCCCTGCAGCACCACCAGCAGCAGGAGCTTTTTTGTTCGCGCAGCTGCCGCGTCTACGTCGCTTCCCTCCCCGTGCCAACCACGCCTCACACACGCTTGACACGCTGCCCGGCTCCAGCACCGGACAAGAGCTGATCGCGAGCTTGTGACTGCGCTGGCCCGCCGCCCACAACGTCTGCACCGCGACCAACACCCTTCACCTGCCTGCACCACCACCGACAAGGACCACGCTCGCTACGTCGACGTCGCGCATCTTCTTCTGCACTGCCTTTCTATCTGGACCGTGTCCTCGCCCATCGACACTCTGCATCACCTCTTGTCGCCCTTACCGAGCCTGCATAATACAGTACTTTCTAGCGCACAACGTTGTACAGACACAATTCCCGCCCCGAGCTGGCTTGGCAGAACTTACCCATAACAAGAGCCAGGAAGTGGAGATTGCGCCAATCGCCGCAAGACACCCTCGAACGTCATGTCTTCCGCTGCCGTGCAGCAGAGTGGCACTCCCCAGCAATACCAGCAACAACGATACACCTCCGAGCCGCCTCCCACCTCGCCAGTCTCTCGGCGGAACGGACGTAGCAGCTCAGATGCTGCCTACGCAGCGCCAGGATCCCCGTCAACCGCAACACCCTCGAGAGCACACGACGAAATGAACCCTTCGACGTACGAACGCTTCTACCCCGACCCGGCGGGCTCGCGAGGGCAGCACAACGCTCTACCCATACGAACATCGACAGGACCAAACCCGCAGTCACCCACGGCGACAGCATACGACAACAGGCCGTACAGCGCCCGGGCGACTTACGATGGCACCGGTGGATATTCCAGCCAAGACGACCGCGACAGACGGCGCACCCATCGCTCACCGCACGAATCTCCCGCTCAACCGGGCAGCAGTCGAAGCCAGCGAACGCGTCAAGTACCCGGTCAAAGTCGATCACAAACAGCTGTCGGGCAGACGCCTATTAACACTGAGCTCCCCCGTGAAAACAGCACCGTGATCAACCGCATAGTCGTGGACGACCCTTCTTCCGACATCGCACGGGAAAACGCACGTATGACAGATTCACGCCCTCACACAACAGGCACAGACGTCACTCCGGTCGGCGCGCTCAGTGTTGTTGGAAGTTCCGGCGTTCCAGACGCTGGACGGCCATCATCCAATCAACGAAGCAGACAGGAGCACCTCAAAGGGTCATCACACCGCAAGGAGGTCAAATTTGGTGACTACATTCTAGGGCAGACCCTGGGTGAGGGTGAATTTGGAAAGGTCAAGATGGGTTGGAAAAAGGAAGGTGGAGTACAAGTGGCAATCAAGCTGATCCGCAAGGAGAGCTTGGCTGGAAACGCGACTCGCCTGCCCAAGATCTACCGCGAGATCTCCATCCTTAAGGAGCTGCAGCACCCGAATATTGTTCGGCTGCATGAGTTCGTCGAGACTGAGCGACATATGGGAATCATCCTGGAATATGCTTCTGGAGGTGAACTCTTCGATTATATCCTCAACCACCGATACCTCAAAGACCCTGCAGCTAGAAGACTCTTTGCTCAATTGGTTTCTGGTGTTGGATATCTGCACAAGAAGGGCATTGTACATCGCGATCTCAAGCTTGAGAACTTGCTTCTGGATCGCCACAAGAACATCATCATCACCGACTTTGGCTTTGCAAACACCTTCAACCCGGTGGACGAACTGAACGAGGAGCAAGAGCACAACATAAGTGACAAGGAATTCGTTAAGCGCCAAGGACTTGATCTCCAGAACAAGGAGGGTTTCAGACGCGGCGACTTGATGCAAACCAGCTGCGGTAGTCCTTGCTATGCAGCACCGGAGCTTGTCGTGAGTGACGGGTTGTACACCGGCCGCAAGGTGGATGTTTGGAGTTGTGGTGTCATTCTGGTAAGTTCAATCCCTACTCGTTGTCATCGAACGCTGAGAGATAACACTAACAACCTGACAGTACGCCATGCTTGCCGGCTACCTACCATTCGATGACGACCCTGCAAACCCAGAAGGCGATAACATCAATCTCCTCTACAAATACATTGTATCGACACCCCTAACGTTCCCGGAATACGTTACACCCCACGCCCGCGACCTCCTTCGACGAATTCTTGTGCCGGACCCCAGACGACGAGCAGACCTCTTCGAAGTCGCAAGGCATAGTTGGCTCAGCGAATACAGCCATGTTGTTGGGTTCATTGGCAGCAACAGCAAGGATGAACAGGACATTGCTGCATCTGCGGTGTCACAGGACTTGGAGCCAACACTTGGCCGCAGTGCATCGGTCCGCGAGCCACAGAACAGGGCGCCATCTTCTTCTGCTGGTACAGCCAAGCAGCAACCTACCATGGATACCGTGGACGAGCGCAAGGGACAGAGGGATGCAAAGAGAAGGACCATTCAAGTGGAATACGTTGCTCCCAACGGAGCGCATATGAGAGGCGAGACAAGCCCTATATCTCCACAGCAGGCAAACATCCCGATCGCCGGAACCGGCAGGACAAGAGCAAGGCCAGAGACTCAAGGCCCTGTGGAGGTTGTGCCTTCTACGCAAAGACCGGTGGTGCCACGCAAAGAGGTCGGCTCGCAAGCGATGCCGCCTCCATCCCGCTCTGGTCAGAGCAGAGCCGCCTCGGACTCGACAGCGTTCGCTCCTCAGTCCTCGTCCGGTCGACCTGTTACTCGTGGGACTCTTGCATCCCGGGGCAACTCGTACAGCCAGCCGGCTGTTGCTACGTCCACGGCCGAGACTGCACAAGGTCACTTCTCTCGACCCAAGTCTGGATCTGGCTACATCATCTCTGGGTCTATGCCGCCGCCTACGGGCTCAACGCAAACCCCTGTTGGTAGCGTCAACGGTAGCGAACAGAGCGTCTCACAGATGCAGCCCGCCCAGCAAATGCCACAGTCGAACCAGCGTGGGGGCCACAAGCGCAGCTCCACCCTGGGAAGCATCACAGACCGAATGCTCGGGCGCAGCAACTCACGCAGACAGTCTCAGACGGCACAGGAAGGCAATGCACCCGTGGAGAAGCGAGACCGCAGACACCCGCCCGTCAGCATGAAGAATGCAATGGGCAACTACGACGAGAACAACATGAACAACGGACGCAGACCTTCTACCGACAGTCGCCGAAGCAGCTTCCAATTCTTGCGCAAGGACAAGGAGCAAGCTGCTGAGAGTCGCCGAAACAGTCGCCGCTTCTCGTTCTTGCCTGGTAACTTCAGCATGAACAGCTTCGGTGGTGGTAAACGCGACCAGACCGACGAGGACCGTCGTGAGTCGCGTGGCGGCGGCCGTCCCTCCAGCAAGGGCATGGCTTTCGGTCGCGGTGCATCCCGCAGCCCTACCCGCAGCACAAACTCATCGGTACCGCAGTACCACGACGCTGAGACACAGAAAGCAATGAACAGGCGCTCTGGTGTACCGCAAGACAAAGCTCTGCCTCATCTCCCGCCGCCTGTGCCACGCAAGCAGCAGTACCGCGACGATGGCTACGGAGGCTCGCAGCAGGATCCAGTCGAGCGGTACTACACGCCCAACCAAGACTTGGGACCTCCCTCGTCGGCAAGCGACGTCCAGCCTCACTTCCCGATGAGCCGCTCGCCATACCCGACTTCTTCCCAGCAGGCTCAGCAGCAGCCTTTCCGCAACGACGGCTACGGGCAGGGATCGTCGATAGGCGAACACGATCTCGAGCCGCAGTTGTCGAACAACATCAGACCCAACCAGCGCAAATTCGGCGACGCGTACGACAAAGGACATGAAGGTTCCAGCAGCGGTGCGCGGCGTGTCATGGACTTCTTCCGCAGGCGTGGCAGAGAGCGCGGAGGTGACTAGAGAGGAGAGAGGTTTGTTGGAATGATGATGGGCTTTGGTCCGGCGGAAGTCTTTGCTCGGTTGTTACGTTTGTCCACCAAGTCTGGGATTGGATTGATGTCTCTCACGATAATGGTGGAGGGATGGCATACATTGTAACGAGTGGACAGGGCTGGGCAGAGCAGGTTTCACGGGTGGGAGTCTTGTTCCTTTTTCCTTGTTTTTTTCCTCGATACAGTTTCACTTTCTTGTTTCTCCTTTTTCTCGAGTCCTCCCCAATCCTCTTTGTTGCTCAAACGGGCTGGAGCCCCCGGAAGAAACAAGGGTGTATGAAAGGGGACTCGAATTGTTTGTTGCACAGAAAGATTCATGTTTTTCCTTTAGCTTTTTTTCTTTGGGAAAGGGGGGTTTCTGGGAATGGTTGTTTTGCTTTGAAAGCACAGCGATGGCGTTTAATGTCTTGATTTTTTTTTTCCCTTCTGGGGATCGATGGGGGGGGTTTCTTGTTGTTTCTTCTTCTTCTTCTTTTTCTAATACAGATACTTTGTCTTCTACTTCTTCTTCTTCTTCTTCTTCTTCTTCACTTCATACAGTATGGGGGCTTGGAAAAGAATTGTCATAGAGAATGATATATTGTGTTGTTTCCTCTGGTTGATCGATGGTAGCATCAATCCGCTCATCTGATGTACAACTCTCTTGTACCATATTTACATGAATGTCAAGTCAAGTTAAAGCAGAGGTGGAGCAAAAGTAAGCCGAGTCCGGCTGG
>Ga0265798_10001485_pt1 | contig 36456 bp, 31 predicted proteins | sample P3T30metagenome_FD_192430 | JGI IMG/M metagenome (GOLD analysis project Ga0265798, IMG submission 192430) | Plant litter microbial communities from East Loma Ridge, Irvine, California - P3 T30 | ecosystem: Environmental > Terrestrial > Plant litter > Unclassified | place: USA: California...
CAAAAACTTGTTGACCTTCTGCATTTGTGGTATGCAGTTCGTACGTTAATGAAACTACGGTGTTAGGTTTAATAGTCATTACAATCTTGTTTAAATAATTAATTTAAGTGCTTCTTCAACTGTATTCACAGGCAGCTGACATGCTTTATTGCGGCAAATATAGATTTTTGTTTCTATGCTTTGTTTATTTCTTAACAATGGAAGCGTTGTATTTGTTCCTGCTAAGATAATTTTGTTCGGCAAGTAAATGGAACTCAGCGCTTCCAGTACTTCCGACTGCTTTTCACCTGTAATTGCCACTTCTGTGAGGCCGTAAACCTCATTTAGCAACTGAATCGCCCAATTAGAATACGCAGAACCGTAGGTTTTTATCTGTGGTAAAATCGCCATGAGCATGGCTTTCGAACACGCCGAATAGCCGTCATGGTCAAAATACAAGCCCAACCGCTGAAGATTCTGCGCCATCACAGAATTAGAAGCTGGTATCACATTGTCCATCAACTCATGTTTCCTGGCGATGAGTGTCTCTGCACCCTCACCTGTATAAAAGAACATCGGCCCTGCCGGATCCTCAAAGTGCTCCATCACATAGTCACAAAGCTGCTGGGCTTCATATAACCAGGCTTCATTGAAATCAGCTTGATACAGACTGATCAATGCATCAATCATAAAGGCATAGTCGTCCAGAAAACCATGGATGGAAGGCTTACCCTGCTGAAAGTTACGGTACAAACCGCCTTCAGGCGTTTTCATGTTCTGAATGATAAAACTTGCAGCCGTACTCGCCATGGCAAGCCATCTTTTAACGCCACAAACCACCGCAGCTTCTGCCAAGCCTTTTATGGCCATCGCATTCCATGCCGTTAAACATTTATCATCCAGCCCTGGGCGCACCCGCTTCGCTCTTTTCTCCAGCAGCTTCTGCTTACTGCGCTGCAAGATGTCCAGCCATGCGTCCAGTGTCAGTCCATGTTCAGCAGCAAAACTTGCGTCATCCTGTTGCTTCATCAAGATGTTGGTTTCCTCCTCCGCCCAGTTCCCTTCCGAAGTAACCTGGTAGTAAGCGTTAAAGTACACAGCTTCCTCGCCCAACAAAGCGTCAATCTCCTCCTTATCCCAGACATAGAATCTTCCTTCAATGCCTTCACTGTCCGCATCAAGTGCCGCATAGAACAGCCCTTCCGGAGCAGTCATTTCTCTGGCAAGCCACTCGGCTGTGTCCTGAATAACCCTGCGGTATGCTGTATCCTTGGTAAGCTGAAAAGCCTCAGCATATAAACTCAGAAGCTGCCCGTTGTCGTACAGCATCTTTTCAAAATGCGGAACATGCCAACGCTCATCAACACTGTACCTTGCAAATCCACCACCCAAATGATCGTAAATGCCACCGTAAGCCATCTTATCCAGCGTAAGCCTTGCCGCGTGTGCGGTGGCCGTGTTCCCGCTAAGCTGACTGTACCGCAGCATAAACAGCCAATTGTTTGGCATTGGGAACGTCGGCGCAGCATTGTGCCCGCCTTCTTCAAGGTCGAACCGCTCTACCCAGGGCTTTACAATGGCATCCAACTGCGATGCATCTAAATCGTCAGGAAACACATTTGCCACAATCCGCTCCGCTTGCACAATACCTTCTGTAAGTCGCTCAGCATACTGCAGCGCCTTCGCAGGTTCCGTCGCCCAGAGCCCCGCAACATTCTGGAGAATGTTCATCCAGTCGTCCTTACGGAAGTACGTACCCCCATATATCGGTCGCTGGTCCGGAAGACAAATGCAATTCAATGGCCAGCCGCCGCTCCCCGTCATCAGCTGTATCGCCAGCATATATATCTGATCAATGTCCGGGCGCTCCTCGCGATCCACCTTTATACACACGTAATGTTTGTTCATCACCGCAGCGACCTCCGGCAATTCAAAGCTTTCGCGTTCCATTACATGGCACCAGTGGCAAGCCGAATAGCCGATGCTAACCAGCAACAGCTTCTGTTCTCGGCGGGCCTTTTCGAGCGCCTCCTCACCCCACTCATGCCAATCTACAGGATTATACGCATGCTGTAAGAGGTACGGCGAGGAAGCATTTATGAGCTTATTGGGGTTCCCTTTCATAGCCTTAAAGGTAAAGAGATAATTATTACTTTTACGGAAACACCAAGGCATGAAGATTACATCCATCGATATTTACCGATTCAGCATTCCCATGGAGCCCTTTGTTATTGCGACTGGCACCATGCACTTTGCGCAGAACACCCTACTGAAAATCCATACAGATGCTGGAATTACCGGTATCGGTGAATGTTCTGCCTTTCCAATGATCGTGGGCGAAACCCAGGACACCTGCATCATCATGGCGCAACTTTTCGCAAAACAGCTGATCGGAAAAGACCCGCTGGAAATACCGGATCGCATGAACGACCTGCTTGCTGCCGCTGCGCACAACAGCACCATTAAAAGCGCGTTTGACATGGCACTGTTTGACATCGCCGCAAAAGATGCCAAGCTTCCACTTTACGCCTTCCTAGGCGGACAGCACAAGATCGTAGAGACAGACATGACCATCGGCATCAATACGCCGGAGAAGATGGCAGAAGCAGCTTTAAAGATCAGAAACAAGGGCTGCAACTTCCTCAAGGTGAAACTCGGAAAGAACGCTATTGAAGATATTGAAAGGGTTAAACAAATCCGCGCTGCAGTAGGGCCTGAAATGTCCATCCGCCTGGACGCCAATCAGGGCTGGGACTTCGATGAAGCGCTACATGCCCTGGGCCAAATGGCCCAGTACGACATTGAGTTCTGCGAACAACCCATGCGCACCTGGTTCGATGATCGGCTGCCGGAGTTACACCTGAATTCACCGGTAAAGATTATGGCCGACGAAAGCTGCTACAATCACCATGACGCCCGCAAGCTCATCAACAGCCAGTCCTGCAGCTATATCAATATCAAATTTTCCAAGTCCGGCGGCATTCTGGAAGCACAAAAGATCCACGAAGTATCCCTTCAAAGTGGCGTTAAATGCATGATTGGTGCCATGCTGGAAACCCGAATTGCCCTGAGTGCTAAGCTACACTTCGCACTGGCGAGTCCTAATGTGGTATTCTATGATCTGGATACCTGTCTGCTTGGCCACCTGATAGATCCTGTAATTGGCGGACTAACCTTCGATGGGTACCAGCTCAGCGCTCCAGACACCATCGGTATTGGTGCCGATGCAGACCCTGCTTTCCTGGAACAATGTGAAAAGTGGACTGTAGATGCAACTACTTAATCAGTAAAGACTGAAAGGCTGTACTATCTCCACGGAAAGCATTGAAATCAACCACGTGGTTGATGCCCGTGATCCTCGCTTTATCAGAGTGCTGCCAGAAAAACCAGTTTGCACCGCTGTCGATCTTCAGCTCAGACTTGTAATAGTGCGCAATCCATAAAGGATACGCATCAAAGTAGCCTTTCAGATAATCATTATAATAGGTGAGACCGGAATAGATGATCGGTTTCACCTTTGTCTTCTGTTCCACATGATCTAAAAACGCCTGCAGCTCTACCCGCATTTCAGCAGGTGTGGCGCCATTGAGGTGCTCAATATCCACGACCGGAGGCAAGTCACCCTGCTCAAAATGAACCGTCTGCAGGAACAGCCGCGCCTGCTGTTTACCAGATTTGGAAGGCCTGAAGAAATGATAGGCACCGCAAACAATCCCCACCTTGGCAGCCTCGCGCCAGTTCCGTTGAAAATAAGGATCCACACTCGCGAGCCCCTCTGTTGCTTTTATGATCGCAAAACTGACCTGCACCCCATCTTCTTTCATGGCCCTTACCTTGGGCCAGTCAATCTTACCCTGGTAGTAGGAAACATCTATGCCATGAATGTTGTAGGCCACGGGAATTTTAATCTCGAAACTGTTGTACGTACGGTAGTTTGGATCCTCACCGATATCGAGTACCCATCGCCAGGTAGAACTAAAACCTTTGATGATGTATCCGTAGTAGAAAGGCGATAATAAAATCAGCACCAGCGCTGCAACAGCAAACTTCACATAAGCCGGGAGCGGCTTTTTCTTAGATGAACGCTTTTTCGGGGCAACCTTCCTCACTGGTGCAGAAGCGCTCCTTTTTACGGGTTTTCCGGACCGTAAGGGATTAGGAATATCTTCCAGCGCAGCATGGTTGTTCGGTTTCTTAGGTGGTGGCACCCCGTAAAAATACGAAATGCCAGAACTTTCTGAGGCAAATAACGTAATGTATATAACAATAAGTTAAATATGGACCCATATACGCTCGAGTTAGCACTCCTTGGCCTTGCTGCATTAGGCATGGTCTGGATTCCAGCCTTAACCAAAGATCGTGGCATCTCATACGCCATCATCTACATGCTAATTGGCGTGCTGCTCTATACCATCGTACCCGACCACATGCCCCCGGCAGATCCTGAAGCGCACGGAACCCTTACCATGCATTTTGCAGAGATCGTCGTCATCATTTCCTTAATGGGTACCGGTATAAAGCTTGACCGATCGTTTTCCTGGCGAAACTGGGCTTCGCCACTGCGCCTGGTAACCATCGCTATGATTCTTGGAATGGCCATCGCCATGCTGATCGGGTATACCTTGCTAGGCATGAGCCTTGCCTCAGCTATACTGCTTGGGGCGGTCCTGGCGCCTACGGACCCTGTGCTTGCATCCGACGTGCAGGTCGGTCCGCCAAATGAAAAGCGAAAATCTGAAACTAAATTTGCATTAACTGCTGAAGCAGGTTTAAACGATGGTATGGCTTTTCCATTTGTGTGGCTCGCCATTTTCATGACCATGGGAAAACTTTCCACCAGCGGCGCATGGCTAACTTGGTTCGGCTTCGACGTCATCTATAAGATCCTTGCCGGTATTGCTATTGGCTGGGCATTCGGGCGTGGCGTAGGTTATCTCCTGTTCGATCTGTCCGCCAAATACAAATTCCTGAAAACAACAGATGGCTTTCTTGCCCTTGCACTTACGTTCCTGGTTTACGGTGTTACAGAGTTGTTGCACGGCTATGGCTTCTTTGCCGTGTTCATCTGTGCGGTAAACCTAAGGCATTACGAGAAAGGACACGAGTTTCATTCAGAGCTACACTCCTTTACCGATCAGATTGAGCGGCTGCTCATTGCCGTGCTCCTGATCCTCTTCGGAGGCAGTCTGGTAAGTGGTATTCTTGATGCATTAACCTGGAAGATGGCGCTCTTCTCCATAGGATTTGTGTTTATCGTTCGCCCGCTTACCGGCATGATCAGCCTGATTAAGCGTGATATAAACTTCAAGGAAAAACTTGCAATCAGTTTCTTTGGTATCCGTGGGATGGGTTCAATATTTTACCTGGCCTTTGCTTTCCATGAGGCCACCTTTGAGCATCAAGATGAACTGTGGGCGGTTGTCGCTTTCACCATTATGCTATCCATAGTGGTACATGGCATCAGCTCTACGCCAGCCATGAAACACCTGCAGGCAACTTTGCCGAAAGAGAAAGTCCCGGAATAAACAACCTAGCGGCTGTGAAACAGATTTATGGTTGCTGTTTTCCATTTAATGTACCCAAGCTTAGCACAAACTTCAGCCGTCATAGCCTCAGCAGCAGCAGATACATCATTTACAATGCGCCAACGTACAGCATATTTGCTGTTATAGCTCACGTAAACCACCAGATCATCAAAAAGTGGCTCAACAGTTTCCATATGTCGCAAATGAACTTCCTGCAAGTCCTGCGCAATACGGCGAAGCCTTTCCTGCATAACCTTAGCTAATGGAACACCAGGTCTTGGATCTGGTTCAATAATTGGAACTACAGTAACTGTCATAAGCCCGTGTTACTACAAAAATTAGTAAAAACAGGATTATAACAATCTAAGTGCCTAAATGTTGTATTTTTCAATCAATGATTTGAGCTCATTGAAGTTCCGGACCTGGTATTTTGCCATTCGGAAGGCTCCACACCCGGACGGGCAATAGGTACCGTATTCATTCCTAGCGTATTACAAGGAAAGTCATTATAAGTATTGCGCTCGAACTCTAGGCCAACTCCGGTTTTTTAAATCGTACAAAAAACGTAGACCCCATGTTGATCTTGCTGTCTACCCACACTCTTCCCTGATGTTTATTCATGATCTTTTTAACAATGGAAAGCCCTACACCGGTACCCTCAAAATCCTTAACATCACTCGCTCTGGTAAACAATTCAAAGATCTTCTCCTGCTCTGATGGGTCTATGCCGATGCCGTTATCCTGAATCGCATATTCAACCTCATTGCCATGATCTACCGCGCTGATGTTTACCACAGGTTTGCTGGCTTGCTGCGAATACTTTACCGCATTACCAATCAGGTTAGAAAATACCTGCATCACCATGGTTTCTTCGCCGTAAACGTCTTGTATACCATTGATGTTTATTTTCACATCAGTATCGTTGTAAGATACCAGCAGTTCTTGCTTTAATTCATTCAACAAGGTTTCCATGTTCACCAGCTTGTATTCTGACTTGATCTGCCCCGCCTTAGAATAGGTTAATACATCTTGAATCATCGCTTGCATTTTCTCTGCACCAGATAGAATTCTGGAGATCATATGCTGTGCTTTAGGATCCAGCTCAGCATTGCGTAGTAAGATTTGCGAATAACTCTTTATTGAAGAAAGTGGATTCTTCAGATCATGAGAAATGGTATAACTAAAAGCATCCAGTTCATCATAAGCTTCTTTCAGCTTTTCGTTCAGTACCCTAAGCTGTGTGGCTTTACGACTGATCGCGAACCTGATCTCTTCTTTAAGTTTTAATACCGACTGCAGCTCTTCATGTATCCAAGGCACTGCAGTAAGATGCACTTCGCTCGACCAGACTTCAAAGGATTTCCTTGGCGAAATCGTGCTCATATCAGGCCCTGTAACTTCTACTGCTTTGTCCGGATTTCCTGCCCAGTTCACAGTTGAAATCACTTCTGGACGGAACCAGATCATGTATTCCCGAAGTTCTTTAGATAAACGGCAGGCCAGCATACCACTCGCAACTTCCTTGAATTCAAGCGCATCGGAATAAATCTCCGATAATTTCTGCGTGGCATAAATATCCGGCTCCATGTTTTCATCAAGCCAGCTAACCAGCTTGTTTAAAAACACTTCATCCGGAACGCGCCCTTTGGTATGCAGCTCATTGTCGAAAAACATGGCAACGCCTGTCGCATCTACTGCATCCAATAAGGTGCATTCATGGCTAAACAAGGCATTGGCAATGTTATTCTCACGGATCAACTGTCTCGTTAATAAATCCGTAGAAACTTTGTAGCGGGCGGCATTCTGCTCATCCTGCTCCAGAATACGGAAGCTCAACGCTGAAGACAAAACTTGTCCAATCAGCTTTGCAGCATCACGTTCTTTATAATTAATGAACCTTGGTGTATAGTTATGGCATGCAATCAGACCCCAGAGTTCATCTTCATGAACCAGGGAAATACTGAAACTAGATGCCACACCCATATTTTTAAGGTATTGAATGTGTATGGGTGAAACTGCCCGCAATGCAGAATTGGTTAAATCCAGCGGTGCCATATCTGCGTGAAGCATCGTCGAAATCGGCGAAGGCGTCGTATAAACATTCGCTATCAAGCGGGTTAGATTTTTTTTATAGAGCTCCCTGGCTTGCTTCGGGATATCTGTAGCCGGATAATGTAAGCCTAAGAAAGGCTCCAGATTATCATTCTTCACCTCTGCCACAACCTCACCATGGCCGTCAGCATGGAATTTATAGATCATCACCCGATCGTATCCAATGATTTCTTTGATCTTGGTTACCGACTTCTTTAAAATACTTGCAGGCTGAATATCTGAAAGCATCTCAGATAATGAACGACCAACCACACGCTGAAGATCTGCCTTTAAATCCGAGAACTCCGGTTCAAATTCAAGCAGGTAAAACTGCTCGGATCTGGAGATAATCAGGTTAAAAGGTAGCCCGTTGATGGTTAAGGGATATGGATTGAAAGGTTCGAAACCCTGATCACTTTGCGCCAACTTGATGAGCTGAATAACAAAATTAGGCGGTTCTGTTCTTCTCAGGTAACTGTCCAGCATACCTGCCGGCCGGTTAAGAAGTTCAGTTGCCGTAATCCCAAAGAAGTTTACGACGTTTTCACTGCAGTATGTGATTCTGAAGGTTCCATCTAAAGCGATGAGAAAACCATGATCCTGAATTTGACCGGGAATGTGTATGGGTTCCCTACTACAGTTTTCTAAGGTTGGTACAAACATTTTTTTAATTTAGAAATCATTACTTTTCCATCCAGAACTTAAACTTCTGAAAGGTTTCATTAGCCGCCTGCGTAATTACATCAGCTTCATGCTGCGTATTGGCGTGGCTTTCCAGCACAACTTTAAAACTGTCCCACATGGCCATGGTATCTTCACCATAACTCCTGAAAAAGCTAAGCCCTTCATCGGTAGCCAATTCAAGTTTTTTGGAGATCATCTTGCTAATCACCTGTCCACCCAACGTAGATCCCTCAATAACATACAACGCACCAAATGCTTTAAGTACATCGTCAATCACGGGCAAATCTGCAGCCGTTGCTTTCTCAGGCACTATGCCATTCAATGCCACAATATCTTCTTTGATACTCAGGGTTTTTCTGCGTGCAGCGTAATCAGATAACTGATCTGCACCGATATATTTATTGATCTGATCTTCTAAAGCGCCAAAGTAAGCATAGAAAATCTGGAGAATGTAGAGGTAATCCTGGAGACTAGCCATCTCCTTAAGCTTGAATATCAGGTTTTTTTCCAGCTGCTGGTGATTAGACAGCGTTTCAGATTTCAGCTGCTCTAAAAGATTAATTTTAATCAACTTATATGGTATTGAATGTAAAGTACAAATGTATGAATTCCTTTTAATTGGCCTCTTCGCTCATGTATTCCTTAATCTTTGTCAAGGTTTCTTTACTTATACTTTCTATCGAACTAAGCAACACGGGAATCTGTGGATCTTCCAGGCTTTCAGATTTTTTAAGCAGCAAGTGTGTAAAGGTTGGAATAAAGCCAAGCGTACCAGCAATATCATGCCTCAAGGTGCGTCTACGCAGTTCTTTCTCCGCCCGGAGATCTTTGTCCGTAACTTCTTTTTGCTTCTGAATTGTTACATCTTGTAGAAAGCCTGTGACCAACCGGTCTGAGCCCTGGACGTCCAATGTGATCGATAATTCCACAAAGTGGAGCACGCCGTCCGGTAATTTCAAACTAAAATCAAGCTGCTGCATCACACCAGGCTCCAGTGCACAGAAGATCTTCTCTACCCTTGCACGATCTTCTTTGCTAATCATCTTCTGTATTCGTTCCGCCTTCAGGCCTTCTGCTTTGGTCTGAAAATACGTGTAAAAAGCAGGATTAGCATAGGAAAAGTTCTTTGCGTCTAAATCAAATACAAAGCAGACACGTGGATCGTGATGAATTAAGGTAAGGATTGCAGATTCTGGTTTTACCAAAGACATAGATAAAGGCAGGCGCTTAAACCGTTTTGGCTACCTGGCAGGACTGTCGTACATAAATCGTTCCATTCATATTTGCCGCCACTTGCAAAATGGAAGCAAATTGCCCGCAGGTTCCCCCGTGCTTACTTATCCAAACAAAGATTTTGCTTTTACAATCGCCTTCTCCAAATCTATACCCACTCCTAATGCCCCTTTAAACAGATCGCCTTCAACCTTCAGTCTGTCCAGCGCATTAAAGATTGTGAAGTCGCGCATCTTCAGCCCTGGCTTCAGCTCATCCCAATGCAATGGCATCGAGACAGTTGCTCCTGGTTTTGGGCGTAAGGAATATGGACCCGCAATGGTCGCACCAGGGCGATTTTGTAAGAAATCCAGGTACATCTTACCCTTCCGATTAGAAATCATCCGCTCCAAACTGGTGTATTCCGGGATTTCTTCATGCACGCGGTTAACCAAAATCCTGGCAAAAAGCTGGGTTTGATCATAGGTGTATTTTGCGCCCATAGGGATATAAATATGGATCCCTGTAGAGCCTGAAGTCTTACAATAAGATGGCACATCGATGGCATCCAACAAGTTTTTTACAACCAAAGCCGCCTCTATCACTTGGTCGAAGGTATTTTTGTCAGGGTCCAGATCAATGACACAATAATCCGGATGATCTGGCGATTGCACCCTGCTAAACCATGGGTTCATCTCTATGCAGCCAAGGGTAGCCATCCACAATAAAGTTGCTTCATCATCCCCTACCAGGTACTCCTTGTCTTCCCCATCGCTGGTCCGGTATGGGAAGGTCTTTGCCCATTCTGGTGCTTTATTCTTCACATCCTTCTGGTAAAAGCTCGGTCCATGGATGCCACCTGGAAAACGGTTCAGCGACATAGGCCTGTCTTTCAGATACGGAAGAATATACTCCGCAATCTGGTAGTAGAAGTTGAACATGTCGCGTTTGGTCACGTTATCTTCGGGCCAGTAAACCTTGCTCAGGTTGGTGAACTTAAGATCATGTCCACAGACCTTACGCACCTGAGTTTCGTCTTTAGGGTTCAGTAAGGTCTTGCGCTCCTTACTTGCCGGAGGTTTGATTGCTGCTTTATGTTTGTCAGCTTTCGCCGCTGGCTTTGGTTTCGGGGCTTCCTCGGGTTCCACAGCAACGATATCTGCTTTATCTACCGCGGTTTCCCTAACCACCTCTTTCGCTTTCTTATCAATGCGCATGCCCTGAAAAGAAGGATGACGGAACACGCCGTCGCTTGTTACTTCGGTAAAGGCAACCTCACACACCAGTTCCGGCTTCAGCCATGTTGCTTTCGCCTTCGGCGGATTGGGCCTGAACCTGGATCCCTTGTTTACATCCGGGATGGCTTCAAATGGACTTTCATCTACAATTAGAGGTTTAAATGCCGCAATCATCTCCTTCTGCACCTTGTCAGAAAATCCTGTACCAACTTTTCCTACATACTGCAATCGTCCTTGCTCGTACACGCCAAGCAACAGCGAACTGAACTGCTTGGAGGTATCTTCATTCTTCGTGTAACCGGCAATAACCACCTCCTGGCGCTTATGTACTTTAACCTTTAACCACTGTTTAGATCGTAAGTCTGGTGAATAGGTGCTGTTTTTCTGCTTGGCAATGATGCCCTCCAGTCCCATTTTCTCCGCAGCGTGAAAGAACTCTATCCCATCTGCATTAAAGACAGGGCCCAACCTTAAACGATCATCATCTGTAGGCAAAATGTCTTTAAGAATTGCTTGTCGTTGATACAGGGGCAGCTCCATCAGGTTCTTGCCTTCATACCACAGCAGATCAAAAACATAATACACAAGATCGCCATCAGCCTCACTGCGCCAGTTCTGCAGGTCGCCAAAATTAGAACGGCCTTTTTCATCTAGCACCAGGATTTCCCCATCAAGAACGGCATTCAAGCCTGAAGCTTTGAGGATATCTGGAATGGGGTAAAACTTATCGTTGAAGGACTTTTTGTTCCTCGACAGCAACTCCACTTCTCCCTTGTTTACATAGGCCAAAGCACGATACCCGTCCCATTTAACTTCATACTGCCAGTCCGGATCGTCAAAAGGTTCATCCACCAGGGTTGCCAGCATTGGCTTTATGACCGCCGGAATCTTAGCCTTCGGTGCCGCTTTAAGTAGCGCGGCTACATCAACCTTATCTTGTATTTTTTCGTCCTTCGTGTTGTCCAGCGACTCTGCAGGCTCGGATATATCTTTACCGGCCTTTGCAGGCTTAGCCGCTTTGCTGGACTTGCTCTTTGTTGATGCTGTTTTGGATTTCTTTGCTGTTGTGCTTTTGGTTTTTTGATCAGGTGGCGCTATATCCTGTTCATGGCCGTCTTTCCAGACTTTCTCACTGGTCTTCTCCATCGCTTCGATGGTTTTTCCGGAAAGGACAGATTTATCTGCTTTGGTGATGTCTTTTGTAGAGGCGAACTCATCTTTATGTTTGATCATGAGCCAGCCATTATCACCCATGCCGTGGGTTTTCACGAGCGCGAATTCACCCTGCAACTTTTGCCCATGAAGTTTGATCTTCAATGATCCTTCATGCAGTTGCTTCAGCAGGTGCTTTTCCTGCGCCTTTTTTCCTTTGATTGGTTCGATAGGCTCATAGGTACCTTCATCCCACACGATTACGGTTCCGCCGCCATACTCCCCCTTCGGGATTATGCCTTCAAAATCACGGTAATCAAATGGGTGGTCCTCCACCATCATGGCCAGGCGCTTATTCTTAGGGTCTGTTGAAGGACCCTTCGGCACCGCCAAGCTTTTTAATACACCTTCCATCTCTAAACGGAAGTCGTAATGCAGCCTGGATGCATCATGTTTCTGAACAACGAAGCTGAGCTTATCCTTGTCCTTACTTTTACCAGATTTTGGTTCAGTGGTTTTACTAAAATCCCGTTTCTCTACATATTTATCCAGACTCATAATCGTGTATTTGGTACGATTATAACAATGGGCAGCGGGTAAAGGTTTGTAGCTAGACTAAGGGGGATTGTTTAGCCTGTTTTGCTCTTCGTACTTTCAGCATAAACAAAAAGCTTGTCGTGACGGCAAGGCCAATGGGGAACTTTCCTATGCTTTTGAAATCAGCAAGTATTAAAACGATGTTTAATAACAATGCGACAAGGGAAAAAATGAGTCCGATGTTAATGATCTTGTTGAGCGTCATGTTTTTTATTTTCTTAAATATAATTAGCGCACAACAATTTCGCAAATACAGCTCACAACAATCTAGCAAATAGCTGAAAATACAAAGTGGAAAAGTGTGTCAATCGCTCATGGCTAAACAACACCTGAAACACAGCTTATCCACGGATTACGTGGGCGAGGTGTGTTTCAGGTGTGTGCAAGGTGTGGATCAGCTGTGTCTAAATCCTGGTGCTATTTATGCTTTATCGTCTTTGCTTTCTGGGCTTCATGCCACAAAAAAAAAGAGCTGATCACAGTGTGGTTCAGCTCTTTTTTGATTTTAAACTTGTGCTCAGTTTTAACCTTTGCTCAGTTCTGCAAAATATTTATGGAACAGTGGCAAAGTTTCAATGCCTTTGTAATAGTTGAAAATGTCATATTTCTCATTTGGAGAGTGTAACGCATCGCTGTCTAAGCCAAAACCAAACAACACAGACTTAATCCCCAGTTGTTCTTCAAATAATGCGACAATAGGAATACTACCACCACCTCTGGTTGGAATTGGTTTTTTGCCAAACGATTCAAGAATGGCCTGTTCAGCTGCGCGGTAAGCTACGCTATCTGTAGGCGTTACAACCGGCTCGCCACCATGATGCTCAGTTACTTTGACCGTAACATAGTCTGGTGCGATGCTTTCGAAATGTTTGGTGAAAATCGCCGCGATCTCTTTCGAGCTTTGGTTTGGCACCAAACGCATCGAGATTTTAGCATTTGCTTTCGATGGCAATACTGTTTTTGCACCTTCTCCGATATAGCCGCTCCAGATGCCGTTTACTTCAAGTGTTGGTCTGGTTCCGGTACGTTCTAGTGTAGAATAGCCTTTTTCTCCCCATTCTGCTTTAACGTTCAGGTCTTCCTTGTATTCTTCAAGGTCAAATGGTGCGCTGTTTAGTGCCTTTTTCTCGTCATCAGATAATTCCACAACATCGTTGTAGAATTCAGGAATGGTGATGTGGTTATTTTCATCATGCAGGGAAGCGATCATCTTACATAGGATGGTTGCAGGGTTTGCAACGGCACCACCATAAACGCCGGAGTGTAAATCGCGGTTCGGACCGACAACTTCAACTTCCATGTAGGCCAGGCCACGCAGACCTGTTTCGATGGAAGGATTTTCCATGCTGATCATGGAAGTATCAGAGATCAGCACCACATCGGCTTTTAAGCGTTCTGCATTTTCTTTAACGAAGATGGATAGGTTGTTTGACCCCACCTCCTCTTCACCCTCAATCATGAACTTAACGTTGCATGCAAGTGTGTTGGTTTGCATCATCAGCTCAAAAGCTTTCACGTGCATGTAGAACTGGCCTTTGTCATCACAGGCGCCACGGGCGTAGATTTTGCCGTCGCGTACCGTAGGCTCAAAAGGCGGCGTATGCCACAGCTCCAATGGATCTGCAGGTTGTACATCATAATGTCCGTAGATCAGGACCGTAGGCAAGGCAGCATCTACGATTTTCTCACCGTAAACGATTGGATACCCTGCAGTCTGACAAACTTCTACCTGATCAGCACCAGCATCTTTCAGCTTTTGCGCAACGTAATCCGCTGTTTTTAGTACATCACCTTTGTATTTAGGATCCGCACTTACCGATGGGAAACGAAGCAGTTCAAAAAGCTCTTCCAGGAAGCGCTCCTTATTTTCTTCTACATATTTTTTGATCTCTTGCATAACAATGAATGTTTCAATTTTTATAAATGGCCTCAGGATCGTTAGGTGATTTCTTAAAGCTTTTCATAGCCTGTTTATAGCGGTTTTCAACGCGGAAAAGGCTACAGGCATTGCGCAAAAACGCACCCAAATCTGAGGATGCTAAAGTATAAAAATACTTTATCACATCACAGTCATTAGTTCTTAGCTGGATTTGGGGATTCAAAAATGATGATTCAGGAGCATCAAGGCGTCAAACTATGTTTTCTGAAGCCTTCGAGTAATAATATTGATTTATAGATTTTCATAGTTGGTATCTACCAGAAAGGACAATGCCTTCTTGATTTCGTTTCTTCCGGATTCCGTTGCCAGATCAATACCACAAAAAACACTGCCATTTACAGCAGCGTATAAATCCAGGTAGTAGGTGCCTCCAATCAGCAAGGCCGCTATGGCGCGAAACTGCGTAGACCGGTCTTTAAAATGTGGGTCAGTGATGCTCTTTAGCAGGATTTCGCCGTTTGCCTCCTGTGCCTCGACCAGCTTTTGGAGGGAATTTCGTTGTTCTGTTAGCCGCCACAACAGAAGCTTTTGGAATGCCGCATCGCCGGCGACCTGATCAAATTGTAATAACAGCATTTCTTCAACAAATGCCTTGCCGCCGTCGGTAATTGAATTGGGCACTTTCTCGCCCTTAACGTTGCTCCAGAAGTCTTTGGTCTGGATATATTAGTCCATGAGTTGATCCGTACCACCAAAATGCCTGTAGATCAGCTTTTATGTGCACAAACCTGGTCACCTTATGGTGACTTATATTATATTTGCTACGATCTTTATTATCCCTCACCCTATGAATACTTGCATAGCTTCTAAACTTGAAGTGTCCTGTACCTACTTTCCAAATCCCGACCGGCCACTGGTTGAGCGAAACATCAATGGCAGCTGCCCAACCATCGCGCATCGACATGTTAGAATTAGTACAGGGTTGCAATTTGATGCGGAAAGCTGATTCTATGATTTTACTGCAGATACATTTTGATTTCGACAAAAATATGTCGGGAAACCGTTTGGCCGAAAATGGCAAGCCACTGGCAGAAAGTCTTAACCTGGAGGAAGGCTTTATTTCTAAAATATGGATTGAGAATCAGGAAACCGGCGTTGCTGGTGGAATTCACCTGTTTGACAATGCTGAAAATGCAAGGAGTTTCGCAGAAAAGCAACGTGAACGACTTAGTTCTATCGGTGCCGCCAACATCAACATCCAATACTTTGAGGTTAATCAATCTTTATCCATGATAAACAAGGGTATATAAAGGTTGTACCGCATCTCCTTTAACAATTGAATTAAAGCAAAGCTAAACTTTTTGGTATATTTGTGCGCAGCCGTTCATAATCGCTGTTCTTCCCGCTTACCCTTAGCTGGATCAGCAGGCTGCCATTAACTGATTTGTTTTAAACAGCGTCTATAAATTACCTCCTCAATTTATAACTTCGCGCATTAATTTTTTTCATTTGGATTACTTAGCAGGATTAAACCCACAACAGCGTGCAGCAGTAGAGAATACCGAGGGCCCGGCAATGATTGTTGCTGGAGCAGGATCGGGTAAAACCAGGGTGATTACTTACCGGGTGGCACATCTTATAGAAAAAGGTGTGGATCCTTTCAATATATTGGTATTAACCTTTACCAACAAAGCGGCTAAGGAGATGCGTGAGCGTATCATCAAAGTCATTGGTGCAGAGGCTAAAAACATCTGGATGGGTACCTTCCACTCTGTGTTTGCGAAAATTTTAAGGGTTGAAGCACAGAAAATTGGATATCCTTCCAACTTTACGATATACGATACGGACGATAGCAAAAGTCTGATCCGTTCCATCCTGCGCGAAATGCAGCTGGATGATAAATTATACAACGCAAACTTCGTTTATAACCGCATTTCTGCAGCGAAGAACAACCTGATTTCCCATGTGGAGTATCAGCAAAGTGCAGAAATTCAGGCAGAAGATGTGTCGAACAAGCGTCCGCTGATTGGTACAATTTACGAAACCTATACCAAGCGTTGCTTTAAGGCTGGTGCGATGGATTTTGATGATCTGCTCTTCAAAACGAACGTTTTGTTGAAAGATCATATCGACGTGCTGAATAAATATCAGCAGAAATTCAGATACCTGATGGTGGATGAGTACCAGGATACCAACTTTTCGCAATACACGATTGTGAAGAAACTTGCTGCTGCATACCTTAATATATGCGTGGTTGGCGACGATGCGCAGAGTATCTATGGTTTCCGCGGTGCGAACATTCAGAACATCCTGAACTTTGAAAAGGATTATCCGGATTTGAACGTATACAAACTGGAGCAGAACTACCGTTCTACGCAAAATATTGTAGAGGTTGCCAACAGCATTATTGCAAACAATAAAAACCAACTGAAGAAAAACGTCTTTTCAGATAATGAAAGTGGCGACCGTATAAAGGTTCAACGTGCTTTTACCGACAACGAAGAAGGTAAGCTTGTTGCTGAAGCCATTGTACAGGAACGCACTTCTAAAGGTTATGACCATAAAGATTTCGCCATTCTATACCGCACAAATGCCCAGTCCAGAGCTATGGAGGAGGCTTTGCGGAAGCTGAATGTGCCTTATAAGATATATGGTGGCCTAAGTTTCTACCAACGTAAGGAGATCAAGGATTTAATTGCTTACTTCCGTTTGACCTTCAATCCCGGAGATGAGGAAGCGATTAAACGTGTGATCAACTACCCGAAAAGGGGTCTTGGGGATACTACGGTTGATAAAATCATTGTCGCTGCAGATCAGCACGACATCACCATGTGGGATGTGGTTTGCGACCCGCAGAAATACATCCCCGGCAGGATAGCAAGTCAGCTGAACGACTTTGCCATGCTGATCAAGAGCTTTATGGCGGAGGCGAAAAAGTTGGACGCCTATGAAACCGCGCTATATATTGCACAACATTCAGGCATTTTAAAGGAGCTACATACCGACGACAGCATTGAAGGCCGGAGCAGGTACGAGAATATTTCCGAATTGCTGAATGGTATCAAGGAATTTGCGGAACGCGAGGACATTGAGGACCGCAGTCTGGCGACTTTCATGCAGGACGTGGCTTTGCTAACCAATGACGATCGTCAGGATGATAAAGAAAAAGATACCGTTTCACTGATGACGATTCACTCGGCAAAGGGTCTGGAGTTTAAAAACGTGTTCGTGGTGGGGCTTGAAGAAAATCTATTTCCATCGCAGATGTCCTTGAATTCGAGAAGTGATCTGGAAGAGGAACGACGTTTGTTCTATGTCGCAATTACCCGTGCTGAGAAAAAACTTACACTAACTTACGCAACTTCACGTTATCGTTGGGGTAACCTGACCACCTGTGAACCAAGCCGTTTCATTAACGAGATTAACGCAAAATACCTGGAGCTGGAGGTTGCGAAGTCTGCAATGAGTTCCCTGGGTGAAAACAGTTTCTCTGATGAACGCAGGAGCTGGTCGCAACAGCGGGATGCCTTTAGCAAGCCGAAACCAGCGAGCGCAAGTACGGCAAACAGTGCCACGCCCGCACAGCGGCCAAAAACGACGTCAATTCTGCCTAAAGCACACGTGCCAACACCGGGTTTCGCACCTGATGCGGCGAGTGCTTTTCAAAATGGAATGGAAGTTGAGCATGAGAAGTTTGGATTCGGAAAAATCGTTAACCTGGAAGGTAATCTTCCGGATGTTAAAGCAACGGTATTTTTCCAGGGGCTGGGCAACAAACAACTGTTACTTAAGTTCGCTAAATTGCGGATTGTCAAATAACAATATATCTTTACTAAATTAAATAAAGTGCCTGGAAATCACTCTCCCGCTCCAGGCTCATAAATACATAAAATGAATTTCGATTATAATACCACCAGAAGCGAACTGATCCTTGCAGAGTACGGGCGGAATGTACAGAATATGGTTAAGTACATTTGCGAGCTGCCAGACAGGGAGGAGCGCAATAGATATGCACAGGCAGTTATTGATTTGATGGGGTTTTTGAATCCACATCTTCGTGATGTTGCGGATTTTAAACACAAATTGTGGGATCACCTGCACATCATTTCAGACTATAAGATTGATGTAGATAGCCCCTATCCGAAGCCAACCATTGAGCAGGCGCAAGTGAAACCTAAACATATCGGTTACCCGCAGAAGAAAATCACTTACAAGCATTATGGTAAGACGGTTGAGGATCTGATTGAGAAAACAAAGGCTGTAGAAGATCCGGAGCGCCGGTTGAGCATGGCTCAGGGCATTGCTAACTTCATGAAAATGGCGTACGTGCAATGGAACAAAGACAGCGTTGCAGATGAAACCATCCTTAAAAACCTGCGTGAACTGTCTGGCGGTGCATTGAAATTGGATGAAAACTTTAACCTGAACAAGGTGGAGTTTAAGCCAGTGGTAAACAACAGACCTGCCAACAATAATCGCGGCAGAAGCAATAACAACAATAATAATAAAGGTAAACAGAATAACAATAATCGCCCGCAGCAACGTAACAACAATAACCCAAAGGCTAGATTCTAAGAATACCATAAAAAAGAAACACACAACACATGAATGCATTTGAAATTATTGGTGGTAAGAAACTGAAAGGTGAAATTCAGCCCCAGGGCGCAAAGAATGAAGCACTTCAGATTTTATCTGCCGTGCTGCTTACTGAAGAAAAGATTACCATAAGTAATATTCCTGACATCCAGGATGTGAATAAACTGATCGAGCTGCTTGGGGATCTTGGTGTAGAGGTAGAACGCCTGTCTAAAGACACCTACACGTTTAAAGCGGCTAACATTAACCTGGATTTCTTTAAATCGGAGACTTTTAAGAGAAAAGGTGGTAGTTTGAGGGGCTCGATCATGATCGTAGGTCCGCTTTTGGGTCGTTTCGGCCGTGCTGCAATTCCTAAACCTGGTGGCGATAAGATTGGCAGACGCCGTTTAGACACGCACTTCCTGGGCTTTGAGAAGCTTGGCGCAAAGTTCGTTTACGATAGTAAAAACGAGTTCTTTAACGTAGATGCAACCAATTTACAGGGCACTTACATCCTTCTGGATGAGGCTTCGGTAACGGGCACCGCAAACATCGTGATGACTGCAGTGCTTGCGAAAGGTACTACAACAATCTATAACGCGGCTTGTGAGCCTTACCTGCAACAGCTTTGTAAGATGCTGAACCGCATGGGTGCGAAAATCTCCGGTATCGGTTCTAACTTACTGACGATTGAAGGCGTAGAGAAGTTGGGTGGCACGGAACACCGTATGCTTCCTGATATGATTGAGATTGGCTCTTTCATCGGCCTTGCAGCAATGACAGGTTCTGAAATTACCATTAAAGATGTTTGCTACTCGGAGCTGGGTATTATCCCTGATGTTTTCCGTAAGCTGGGTATTAAGTTTGAACTTAAAGGTGACGACATATACATCCCTTCTCAGGATCACTATGTGATTGAGTCTTTTATTGATGGTTCTATGCTTACCATCGCAGATTCACCATGGCCAGGCTTCACGCCAGACCTGCTGAGCATTGTGCTGGTTGTTGCTACACAGGCGAAAGGTTCTGTGCTTATCCACCAGAAGATGTTCGAAAGCCGCCTGTTCTTCGTAGATAAGCTGATTGAGATGGGTGCGCAGATTATCCTTTGTGATCCGCACCGCGCAAGTGTGATCGGAATCGACAAGGCATACCGTTTAAGAGGCATCAGCATGACTTCTCCGGATATCCGTGCAGGTGTTTCGCTGCTTATTGCTGCATTATCCGCTGAAGGAACTTCTACGATCTATAATATTGAACAGATTGAACGTGGCTACCAGGACATCGACATCCGTTTACGTGCACTTGGTGCTCAAATAAAACGTGTTGATGGTAATGGCCCAGGCCACTAAATACTATCCATAAACAAGAAAAGCCCTGAGATGATCAGGGCTTTTCTTGTTTATGGATAAAGCTTTATGCAGCATAACTGCTGTGGCGTTGCATTCGCAACGTTGTAAAGCTTAGTAGTTTATTTTACTTGGTGATTTCAGTAATTGTTTCATTTTCCAGGAAGCCACGCTCCATCATCCATTCTTTATTAAACATCTTGCCCATGTACCTGCTGCCATGGTCAACAAAGATGACAACAACAACATCTTCTGGTTTGAACTGGTGTTTCAGTTGCAGTAAACCAGCGACAGCAGCACCAGCAGAGTTTCCAGCGAAAATTCCTTCTTTCAGTGCGATGTCTCTGGTCATTACGGCAGCATCTTTATCCGTAACTTTCTCGAAACCATCGATCACGTCGAAGTTCACATTCTGTGGTAGGAAGTCTTCTCCAATACCTTCTGTGATATACGGGTAGATCTCGTTCTTGTCGAACTCTCCGGTTTCCTTGTATTTTTTGAAGACAGAACCGTATGTATCTATGCCCCATACTTTAATGTCTGGATTTTGCTCTTTCAAGTATTTCCCTGCGCCAGAAATGGTACCACCAGTACCTACACCCACTACAAGATGGGTGATTTTACCTTCGGTCTGCTTCCAGATCTCAGGACCTGTTTGCTCGTAGTGCGCTTGGGTATTTGAGAGATTATCATACTGGTTCGGTTTCCAGGAGTTTGGAACTTCACGCTCCAGCCTTGAAGAAACAGAATAGTAAGAACGTGGATCTTCAGGATCAACATCAGTAGGACAAACGATCACTTCAGCACCAAAGGCACGTAAAGCATCAAACTTCTCCTTAGATTGTTTATCGGTTGAGGTGAAGATACATTTGTATCCTTTGATGATGGCCGCCATAGCAAGCCCCATTCCTGTATTTCCCGAAGTGCCTTCTATGATGGTACCGCCAGGTTTTAAAGCACCGCTTTTCTCTGCATCTTCAATCATTTTTAAGGCCATACGGTCTTTAATTGAGTTTCCAGGATTGTTGCTCTCGATTTTAGCCAGAACGGTCGCCTCGATACCCTCCGTTACGTTATTTAATTTTACCAGAGGTGTATTTCCAATGGTTTCTAGGATGTTGTTGTACCACATAGCAACAAAAATACGGTAATTAATTCAATCTATAAACATTTCCAGGTAAGGATGTCAATACCCCCTGCATCTCTAGACTCAACAAATGAATAGCCAATTTGCTTTGTTGTAAGGTTGTTTTTATCGCAATTTCATCTACCATTGCCGGTGCGTCTCTTAGTACCTGGACAATACTCAGCTCTTCGAGAGAGAGTCCAACAGGTAATTTAAGCTGCCTTTCTGCGCTTTTCCGATGTGGATCATCCCAGCCAAGGTAGTACACCAGGTCCCGTGCGTGGTTTAATAGACCTGCCCTATTGGTCTTGATCAGAAAATTACAGCCCTGGGAATATTCATCCGTCGTACGGCCTGGGAAGGCGAAGACATCGCGGTTGTAGGAGCCCGCAATGTCTGCAGTGATCAAAGCGCCGCCCTTTGAAGTTGCTTCAACTACGATCGTTACATCGGCGATGCCTGCGATAATGCGGTTTCGTTTAGGGAAGTTCTCCCGATCAGGAAGGGTGTTTAGCGGAAACTCTGTCAACAAGCCCCCATTGCGGAGCATCCCCTGTGCGATGGTCTTGTGCATACTTGGATAAATCCGGTCCAATCCGTGCCCCAGCACACCAATGGTCGGTATTTCATTGGCAAGACTCTCCTTATGCGCAGCGATGTCTATACCATAGGCGAGTCCACTCACCACCAGCACGTTATATGATCTGAGTGTTTCCGCAAGCTGCCTGCATAGCATCTTACCGTATTCTGTGGCCCTTCGGGTACCAACAATGCTTACTACCCGAGCGTGGTTTAAATCTGCGGTACCTTTATAGTACAATATAATTGGTGCATCCGGACATTCTCTTAAGCGACGAGGATAGTTGTCATCTTTGAAGAATAGGGTTTCAATCTTATGCTTCTCCAGAAACCTGAGCTGGCGGCTAGCTTCTTCAAGTGCATCTGTTTCCAGAATTTGTGCGGCAATGCCAGCCCCCACCCCTGGAACCTGCATCAATGCATCTTTGGAAGCTTTAAAGATGGAGTCGGCTTCGCCGAAGGTCGCCAGCAGATTCTTGGCTGTTACATGCCCGACACCCTTGATGAGCGTAAGCGCGATTTTGGAGATCAACGTCATAATGTAAGTTATTACATCTACGTAAATCGAAAGCTATCAGCAATAGGAATACGATAGCTTATTTCAAATTTAGAAATAGCAGATAAACTATTGAGAGACTTACTCACGCCATAGATTAACTACAACGTGCAGCACCTTTGCTTAGGACCTTAACTTAGCTTCAGAAAATTACTGCGGAATGTACACCACGTACTTGGTGTCAAAGAATTCCTCCTTGAAGTATTCAGACAAAGGATAAAGCTCGGCTTTCAGCCTCGACTCTTCGATTTCCTCCCGAAGGTCACCACCCTTTAAGTAGAGGATTCCGTTAGGCACTGAATTCTTGGAGTCTTTATTGAACTTCCCTTTTATCCAAGGATAGAAGTCGATCAGGCGGGTAACTGCACGGGAAACCACGAAGTCGAACTTCCCTTCAATCTGCTCCGCACGAGAATGTGAAGCTTTAACATTGGTCAACCCCAGTGCCGCTGCAACCTCCGTCACTACCTTTATCTTTTTACCGATAGAATCCACGAGATGGAACTGCGTCTCCGGGAACATGATGGCAAGCGGAATGCCTGGAAAGCCACCTCCAGTACCTACATCAAGCACCTTCTCACCCCGTTTAAAGGAAATAAACTTCGCGATGCCCAGCGAGTGCAGGATATGCCGTTCATAAAGCGCTTCAATATCTTTCCTGGAAATCACATTTATTTGTGCGTTCCAAAAGCTGTAAAGCTCAAATAACTGATCAAACTGCTGGATCTGCTTTTCGGTAAGATTACTGAAGTATTGCTGTATGAGCTCTGATTTTATTTCCACTGTACTTTTTTGACAAAGATAGACAGAATGCCATTAAACACTAAAAAAATGAATAATAGTATGTCCAGCAGTGGAAACCACCACCGAAGGCCCGGGTAGCCGAGTTTGATTAGCAGTCGCGGATAAACCAACGCACGTATGAATATACTCAGGATAAACAATCCTGCGGCGATGAGCTGCGTCTCGCGGAGGCAAAACATCGCGGAAAGCAATACATAGAATAGAAATTGAACAATAATCTGTGCAGACAGTATAAACTTATGCTTTGCTTTATACATTTTTCCAGCGCCAAAATGCCGCTTCTTCTGCTTCAAATATGCGCCCCAGGTTCTTTTTGGGTCGGTATGCATGAAGGTATCCGGGTGTATCTGGATGGCTGTATTCCCGGCGTGGGCGTTCGCGTTAACAAATAGATCATCATCTCCGGAGGGGATGTGCATGTGTGTGGCAAAGCCCTTATTCTTGAAAAACAAAGCCTTTTTGTAGGCCATGTTCCGGCCCACCCCCATGTACGGCATACCTTTAATGGCGAAAGACAGGTAATTTACTGCTGTGAAGAAGGTTTCAAAACGAATGAGCGCGTTTAGCAAGCCCCCGGTTCTGGTGTATGGCGAATAGCCGAGCACAATCTCAACGGCGGCATCTTCCGGCTGCTGCATACCCATCAACCAATTCGAAGATTCAGGCTTACAATCTGCGTCTGTAAACACCAGCCATTCGTGTTTTGCCGCCTTGATGCCCATGGTAACTGCAAACTTTTTACCCGCAATGTACCTGGCCGTTTCAGGCACAGTAACCACTTTCAAATTGCTATACTGCGCTTCAAATGCACGCAATACCTCCTTTGTCCCATCCCAGGAACGGTCGTTCACCACAACAACCTCGAAATCGGGGTAATCTTGTGTTAATATAGCTGGCAGGTTGGCCTCAAGATTTTCCGCCTCATTACGCGCGCAAATGATCACCGTAACCGGCCCGGCTGCAGCAGGACTAACCTCCGGAACTGAAAACCTAGCAAGTTTGAGGTGTACAAATAGGGTGAAATAGAGCTGGACAAGAAAACAGAAGAGGAAAGTGCCAAGCAGCACCAGCGCTATTATGGATAAGTTCACGGTGTATTTTTGGTGGCCAAATTTCTGATTAATAATCTGTAATGTTCCCGATGTTGATAAAAATTTAAACACGTTAATAGCGCCTTTTTTGCTACTTTTGACGGATTATTTGGCGAGCAAATTAATATATGAAGTTTAGTTTAGAGGCACGAGATGCCTTTTCAAAAGCAAGAGCAGGGACAGTTACAACAGCACACGGCGAAATCCAAACCCCAATCTTCATGCCGGTAGGTACCGCAGGTACCGTTAAAGCGGTTCATCAGCGGGAACTCAAAGATGACATCAAGGCACAAATCATTTTAGGAAACACCTATCATTTATACCTCCGCCCAGGATTAGACGTCCTGGAAAAAGCAGGCGGACTCCACAAATTCATTGGCTGGGACGGTCCCATTCTTACCGACAGTGGTGGCTATCAGGTATATTCTTTAAGCAAAGTACGCAAAATCAAGGAAGAAGGTGTAACCTTCCGCTCTCATATCGACGGCTCTAAACACTTGTTTACGCCAGAAAATGCGATGGATATCCAACGTACAATCGGCGCAGACATCATCATGGCGTTCGACGAGTGTACACCCTACCCATGCGACTATCGCTATGCGGCAAGATCCATCCAAATGACGCACCGCTGGTTGAAGCGCTGCTGCGAACGTGTAGACAGCACAGAGCCGAAATACGGCTACGAGCAAACACTCTTCCCAATCGTTCAGGGCTCTGTATACAAAGATCTTCGTGTAAAATCCGCAGAATTCATCGCCAGCATGGGCCGCGAAGGCAATGCAATCGGAGGTCTTTCCGTTGGAGAACCTGCAGAAGAAATGTACGGCATGACCGAAGTGGTGTGCGACATCCTCCCGGAAGAAAAACCGCGTTACCTGATGGGCGTAGGTACCCCAATCAACATCCTGGAAAACATCGCATTAGGCGTAGACATGTTCGACTGTGTGATGCCGACCCGCAACGCCAGAAACGGCATGTTGTTCACCAAGAACGGCATCATCAACATCGGCAACAAGAAGTGGGCAGATGACCTATCTCCAATTGAAGCAGATAGCGACCTGTTTGCCGATCAGGTGTATTCCAAGGCATATTTAAGGCACCTGATGCACTCCAAAGAGATGCTTGGCGCCCAAATTGCCACCCTCCACAACCTGAATTTCTACCTATGGCTGGTAAAAGAAGCCCGCGAACGGATCATTAATGGAACGTTTTATGAGTGGAAAAACAAAATGGTGCAAGTATTAGGACAAAAACTATAAATGGACTTCCTTACAGGCAGACTTAAAATCATAGACCGCCACATCATTGGCAAGTATCTGGGTACATTTATATATACCCTGACGATCTTTGTGGTGATTATTGTGATTTTCGATCTCTCTGAAAAGCTGGACGATTTTTTAAGGAACAACCTTAGCTTCTGGCAGGTTGTTTCTTTATACTACGCCGGTTCCATCCCGTTCTACGTCAACATGCTCTCCCCGTTGATCAACTTTATCGCCGTAATTTTCTTTACCGCAAAGATGGCCGACCAGACGGAGATTGTACCGATTTTAAGTGGTGGCGTAAGTTTCAACAGGTTTTTACGGCCGTATTTCATCTCCGCATTCATCATTTTTGCGGCGAATCTGGCAGCGAACCTCTACATCCTACCATACACCAACACCCTCAAGAATACCTTTGAGAATACCTATGTGAAACAGGGCAATCCTTCTGTGAAAGGCCAGATTCACATGAAGCTGGATAAAAACACATACATCTATATCGACGGTTTTGACAACAAAACCAAAGTTGGGACGAAGTTCATCCTCGATAACTTCGATGGTGATGTGATGCGCAAGAAGATCGTGGCGGAGTCCATAACATGGGATTCTACCAAGCGTTCCTGGAGGCTAAGCAACTACACCATCCGCAACATTGATGGCTTAAAAGAAACCTTTATTACCGGTGGTGATAAGAAGAAAGACACCATACTGGATATGCGGCCGGATGATTTTTCCGCGTATGATAACATCTATGAGAACCTGAGCAACCGGGAGCTTTCTGATAAAATCAGCAAGGAAAGCGTCCGAGGATCAGGGATCATGAACGACCTCCTGTTTGAGCAATATAAGCGCTATTTACAGCCGCTCTCGGCCTTCGTACTGACGTTAATTGGTGTCGCACTCTCTTCCCGTAAAGTTCGCGGAGGTGTCGGCTTACCACTGGGGATCGGGATTTTCCTGAGCTTCGGATACATCGTATTAAACCAATTCGCAAAAATGTTCTCCATTAAAGGCGGTATACCACCCCTTTTTGCGGTACTGCTACCCACCATACTCTTCGGAATTCTAGGCTACGTGTTGCTTAGAAAAGCACCTAAATAATCATGTCTAACATCACTCCTGCAACTGAAAAAAGAAACCTACTGATCCTTCATCTCACGGTTTTTGTGTGGGGCTTCACCGGAATTCTGGGTGCCCTGATCTCCATCGATGCCGTTCACATGGTATGGTATCGGGTGCTCATTGCAAGCATTACCTTGTTCCTGTATTTCACGATTGCGAAGGTAAATATCAAGGTAAGCAGGAAGCAGTTTGTGCAGTTTTTCATGATCGGAAGCATCGTGGCGCTTCACTGGATTCTCTTCTTCCACGCCATCAAAGTGTCGACAGTTTCTGTAACGCTGGTCTGCCTTTCGTCGTTTACGTTGTTTACGGCAATCCTGGAACCCCTGATAAAAAGGAAGCCAATACTGGTTGCAGACATCGTAATCGGCCTGATCATCATCCTGGGCATTTACCTGATCTTTAAGTTTGAGAGTCAGTATACCCTGGGTATAATCTTTGGGCTTTCCGCAGCACTTGCATCGAGTATATTCAACATCTTTAACTCTACACTTGTTCAGAAAACCGAGCCTCAGGTGATTGGGTTTTATGAGATCGCAGGCGCCTTTTTCTGGATTACCATCTACCGTCTTTTCGATGGATCTCTCGCCACAGAGACCTTCAGCCTAAGTGGTACAGACTGGATCTATTTAATGCTATTGGGCACCATCTGTACGGCGCTTGCCTACGTTGCAGGCGTATCTGTTATGCGTACGCTTTCCGCGTTCAGGGTGGCACTAATCACCAATCTGGAACCTGTATATGGCATCTTGCTAGCTTTCCTCTTTTTCGGGAAACAGGAGAAAATGACCCTAGGTTTCTATATCGGAGCAGTGTTAATTTTAGGCGCTGTTTTCCTGTACCCGATCTATAAAACACGTAAGAAACTACAGTAACACCTTCCAGGATACACCACATAAATTGCAGGCCAATGACTAGTATTAGGCGTACATTGGGCATCGCTATAGCATGAAATTTGGATGGTCATAAGCACGAATATCAAGGCCACAAAGCAAATGTTTCAGCTAATCACATGAGCTAAAATTCAAGGCTCATACCGCATATAATCCCCTCTACATATAGCAGCATTCATCGCCGACACTCCAATTAAGAATATCAATTCAAGGCAAATCACACAGCCGAATACCCAAGAATTAAAGCGGAAAGGCACAGCAAAAACAAGCCAGAGCAACTACCTGTTAAAGCCAATACCAGAAAGAAAAAGATGGATTAACTAGGCTACGCCACTTGTAGTTCGGCTGAAAATCCGAGGCAAGACACCGTAAAATGAAGACCCAAGTATGGCTAGATATCTTCAAAACTAACACCTGAAAACATATCCAGAAACATGAATAGGAGAACTGCACTAACCCGATTACACATGGTAAACACTTGCTTAAAGTACGGTTTGGTCGTCAAATAAAGGGGCTTTTAATAATATAACAAAGGCATTTAATTACAAATATAGTGACACCTGACTGCTAAGAAACCAACATACAAACACCAAAAAAGAGGAAATAAATAGAGTTAAAGCAACGCTAAAACCACACATAAACGAGTACATTATTGTAAAAGAATGGCGAAATAAACCATTACAAAATCAAGATAAATGACTAAAAGAATACCAAATAACCAGCCCAGAAAACCTAATATACAACATTCTAGTAGTCGATAATAATCATGATGTAACCGAAATTCCAGACTAATTTTTACACAACATACTCCGATTTTATTACCCATAAGTACAATTTATACTACCGATTTTATCAGTCATAAACACAAATTAAATGGTCTATATAACCACATAAACTACCCAGAAAACCACACAATAAATAACTATATTCAACATTAAATACCAATCTGAAACCTGCAAAAAACACACGGATTGATGCACCTTCGAGCATGCAAAATCAGGCAAATGGATCCATGTGATCACAGAATCTAACGCAGAGGCACGACAACAATCTTCAACTACCACCCAAATTTCGACAAAGGATTTCAGGTGATTAGTGTATCTTACAGTCTTAAATATCAAAAATACAGAAGATGCGCTACAACAGCCAAAAAAGCGACTTTAACGCTACAAAATGAACAACAGCACGATTTAAACAACCCAATATAACCACACATACAATACTGATTACCAACATTATATTTAAATATAAAAAATAAATACTTTACATTGATCTAACATCTAACTCCATAAATAACTAATATTTTTAGCATACATACTATATGCCATTTAAAATAACGCATAGAGCTCTACTTATCAGCACTATAACATTATCCTGTTTAACTTTAACCTCACTACCACTAAAGGCCCAATTGTTCAACGGAGAACAAAACCCACTTAGTGTAAAATGGCGCCAGATTGAAGCAGGAGGTTTTAAAATCATCTATCCACGCGAACTGGAGCGTGAGGGACAGCGTATGGCCAATACACTGCCCTTCATTTACGCGAAAGAAGGCGCAAGCCTGAATACAAGTACAACGCAACTGCCTATTGTTTTGCAAAACCGGGGCGTCATTGCAAACGGTTTTGTGCAACTCGGTCCGAAGAAATCGGAGTTCTTTACCACCCCTCCCCAAGCCTTCGATAGTCAGGATTGGTTGAACAACCTTGCCGTCCACGAATTGCGCCATGTTGCGCAGTACGATAAGCTCAGCGGCATACAACATAAACCCTTCCCTGAACTGGTCTATTTCGCCTGGATGGGCGCTTCTATCCCCTTGTGGTTCTTTGAAGGGGATGCGGTAACAACAGAGACTGCATTAACGAACGCGGGACGCGGCCGACAACCAGCCTGGATTATTCCCTATCGTGCAAACCTGTTAAGTGGAAAAAAGTACAGTTATAGTAAAGCACAATTCGGTTCTTCGAAGGATGTAACACCTGGTTATTATCAGTTGGGTTATCTTTTAAGTACCAACATTAGAACCCAATTCGGTAAAGCAATTTTTGATAGCGTACTCACCGACATTAAAAAACATCCATTAAGAATTTATCCCTTCTCTAAAAGCCTAAAAAAATACACCGGTAAAAATACCGAAACCTGGTACAAGGAAACACAAACATTAATCGCTGAACAATGGAAAAAACAAGACAGCTTATCGAACACTAAAACGTACCCTTCAAAAACAAAAAATCAAACCTTTTTGACCGACTATTTATTACCGGTTACGTTAGAAAACAAAAACATCATTGCATTAAAAAGAAGCAAGGCAACAACACCAGAATTCGTAATCATAGACAGCAATAAAAATGAAAAATCAATTCTGAAAATAGGCTACCAGGAACAGCCCTGGTTCAGCATAAACCAAGATGTAATTGTATGGGATGAGATCAGGTATAATCCACGTTATCGACAGGAAAGTTTCAGCGTTATCTGCACTTACAACATCAGCACTAAAACCTACAAACAATTACGTTTTAAATCACGGCTCTTCTCCCCTACCCTCTCGCCGGATGGAAAGAAAATTATCGCCGTTCAAGTCGATTTATCAAATCAGTTTAACCTCGTTGAACTCGATGCAAACACGGGGGAAATCCTGCACAAATTCGAGAATAATGACAACCTTATTCTGCAAACACCGGCCTACCATCCGGACGGAAATACCATCACTTACATCAGTGTTTCCGAAAAAGGGAAGTCTTTATGGCTGGAGGAAAAATCCGGCAAAAAGCTCGAATTGATCAACAAAACCCGCCAACAGATCAGCAAACCGGTGTTTTACAAGGAAGGAATCGCATTTAACGCCCATTACAGCGGCTTAGATAATGTTTACTACTTGAACATCAACTCGCGCGAGATAATGGCTCTGAGCGCCTCTAAATTCGGCGCTTTTCACATGGGTCCAGGTAAAAACGACACGGAATTTGTCTTCAGCAACTACACGCCCCAGGGTTTTGAGATTGCAACAAGTTCCTTTAACCCACAAAAAGTAGAAGCGGACAATTTTGTTTTCTTCGGCGAAGCCGCCAAAGAACAAGAGCAAACCTGGGATGTTTTCGCAAACATTCCCGACAGCATCTACCCTTCTAAGCCGTACAATAAATTCACACAGCTCTTCAACTTCCACAGCATTATCCCGACCATCGACGACAGCTATACCGGAGGTCTGCAACTCCAGTCGGACAACCTCCTCAACACCGTAAGTTTTTTCACCGGGGTAGACTACCATCGCGACCTGAACAGGTTTGCGTACAACGCCGGACTTTCCATTAAAAGCTTCTTCCCAGTTTTTACCGTTAATTACGAGAACCGCCCAAGGAGGAATTTTTACAATTCGAACAAAGTCATCAAGCAGGGCGACTGGCGTGAGAATTACATCGGCATAAATGCGCGGGTTCCGATTAGTTTCAGTGCGCTAAACCACAACTACAACATTTCCGCAAATGTTGGCACCAGCTACACCAAACGCTACATGCTCGAGAACTTACCATCGAGCTTCAACACGACACTAAACTTCCCGCTGAACTATGGACTCACTTTACAGCACAGCATCCGGCAGGCGGAACGTGACGTTGCGCCAAGATGGGGACAGATCCTTCGGCTGAAATATTTCCATCAACCTTTCGACACTCGCTTAGGTGGAGATTTATTTTCTACAGAAGCTTTTCTGTATTTTCCGGGCTTCGCGCGAAATCATAGCTTCCTTGCGAACTTCAACTTTCAGGAAGCTTCAGGGGTGCGGCAGTACAATACAGAAATCAACACCGTGTACGGCTACAACAACATTCAGGCAAGAAGCAGGCTTAAAAACACGCTGCTGTTCAACTACCGGTTTCCCATTGCCTTTCCCGATGCTGAACTTGGCCCCCTTGCCTACATCAGGAACATCCACGGCGGCATGTTCTGCCATTACGAAAACATCGGAAGGGAAACTTCCCTCCTGCAACCCAAGACATATGGACTGGAGCTGCACGCAGACATGAACGTACTGCGTTACCAGCCCAACATAGACCTGGGCACAAGAATTGTGCTGGTCAACAAGCTTTACAAGCATAATCCTATATTTGAATTGTTGTTGAACTATAGTTTCTGATCCACATGCGTATAAAAACCTTATTTATCATCGCCTTTACGGCACTCGTTACCGTCTTCTTAGTCATCAACACCGATGCTGTTGAGTTTAATTTCATATTTACCACAGCAGAGGTCTCGAAGCTTGTGGTCATCGGCGTGTGCACCTTCATCGGTTTTGTACTCGGCTACATTGTTGCAAAGCCAAGAACAACGGTAACCACGTATGACGACCGGTTCGATGCTAATGATCAGAACAAGGATCACCTTAGCGACGAAGATCGCAAATACATCAGCTAACATTAACATCCAATATTTACATCCGAGCGCGTGCTTCTCCTAAGAGAGTCACGCGCTTTTTATTTGCCCCTTGCTAGAGGAATCAAGCACAGCTGGAACACACCTGCTCCACACCTCGCCCACACCTCACCCACGCAATACCTGTGCAAGGTGTTGTACAGCTCTTGTGCAGCTATGGAATATGCACATGGCTATCCTCGATTTGAGCAGGGCACAAAAAAAAGCTGCTCAGTAAAACCGAACAGCTTTTAAAAAACGAAAGCAGCTATTAGCTAAGCGCCTGCTGAATATCTTTAAGAATGTCGTCGACATGTTCCAGACCAATGGACAAGCGGATGGTCCCTTGTTCTATACCAACTTCCTGGCGCTGCGCCTCGGTGAGTTTGGAATGTGTACTGGTTGCCGGATGCGTTGCAATAGAACGCGTGTCACCCAGATTTGCGGAAATGGAGAACATCTTCAGTTTATCCATAAATCCTGCCGCTGCCTGCACACCACCTTCGATCACGAAAGTCACGATGCCTCCACCCTGCTTCATCTGCTTTCTGGCAATTTCATATTGCGGATGCGATTGCAAAAATGGGTACATCACTTTTTTCACGTTGGACTGGCTTTCTAAAAAGGTGGCAACCTTCAAAGCATTTTCACAATGCCTGTCCATGCGCACAGCTAAGGTTTCGAGACTCTTAGACAACAACCATGCATTGAAAGGCGACATTGCCGGGCCGGAGTGTCTCGCAAAACCTTCAATCTGCTTCATCAACTCCGCGGATCCCAGAATAATCCCGCCGAGGGTGCGCCCCTGGCCATCGATGTATTTGGTAGCGGAATGTATGGAAATATCGGCACCGAGTTTCAGCGGTTGTTGCAGGTATGGCGTGGCGAAGCAGTTATCCACCACCAGCAAGATTTTATGTTCTTTGGCCAAATCTGCCAACCATTGTAAATCGATGATGTCGATGCCCGGGTTTGAAGGGGTTTCCACAAAGATCACTTTCGTATTTTCCTTGATGCCTTCGGTCCATTGTTCTGGCTTGTCCAGATCTGCATAAGAATAGGTGATGCCCCATTTAGGGAACACAGAAGTAAGCAACTGGTGCGTGCTACCAAAGACAGATCTGCTGGAAAGCACATGATCGTCGTTTTGCAGGAATGTTGCCAGCGTGGTGAAAATTGCGGCCATACCGGTCGCCGTTACCCAACCCGTCTCTGCGCCTTCCAAGGCCGCCATCTTTTCGATAAGCTCTGAAGTATTCGGATTGGCGTATCTGCTGTACACATTACCTTCTTTCTCTGCAGCAAACAAGGCACGCATGTCTTCTGCATCATCAAACTTGTAGCTGGATGTTAGGTAAAGCGGTACAGAGTGTTCTTTATACTGGCTGCGTTCGGCTTGCAAACGGATCGCAATGGTTTCAAAATTTTCTTCTGACATGGTTTAGGGATGAATCGTATAAGTATAGTTCAATGTTGCTGAGCGGCCAAGAATGTTGGACACGGAGCAGTATTTTTCAAAGGTAAGCGCTAAAGCGCGTTCAACCTTTTGCTGGCTCAATGCGCCAAAAAGATCGAAATGGATGTTTATTTCTTCAAAGATGGGCGGCATCTCGTTGGCACGCCGGGAGGCACTGATCTTAATTTTTACATCGTCCAGTAGTTCCTTCTGCTTCTGCAGGACATTGACCATATCAATGCCGCTGCAGCCACCAAGACCAACCAACAGCATTTCCATCGGGCGGAAGCCTTTGCCTTCCCCACCAATTTCTGGTTTCGCATCGAGTTCTACAGTTTGCCCGGACGGGTTTGCTGCTTCGAAGTTGAATTTATTATTTTTCCGGATCAGGTTGATCTCCATCATAGTTATAGGTTATAGTATACTTTGTTGTGCTGCTCCAATTCAGGTAGGGCTACTGGTCCATTGAAGATGCCGTACACGGAAGAACCGCTTCCGCTCATGGCGGCATATAAGGCGCCGGCAGCATACAACTGCTGTTTAACGTCTGCAATGGCCGGATATTTCTCAAAGACCATCCGTTCAAAATCATTTTTCACCTGGTCTTTCCAGGTTTCCACCGGCTGCTGTACCAACGCTAGTAGATTCCCTTCATGTGGTAGCGGCTGCATACCAGCATAGGCTTCTGCAGTAGAGACGTGAATGTCCGGCTTTACCAGCACGATGTTGTAGGCGGATAGGTCTAGACCGACTGGCGTAAACTGGTCGCCCTTGCCAACTGCATAAACTGGTTTGTTCTCGATAAAGAACGCACAGTCGGCACCTAGGGCTGAGGCATACTGCTCCATTTCAGGAACACTTAAACCTAAGTTGAATTTCTTATTCATGATTTTGATGAGCTGCGCCGCATCAGAGGAACCCCCGCCAAGTCCGGCGCCAACGGGAATTTGCTTCAGCAGTGTAATCTGCTGCTCCGGAAAGTTGTAGTCGCGCTGTAACAGCCGAAAGGCTTTGTAGCAGATATTTTCCTCGGGATTGCCCAGATTGTCGATCCCCGAAACCACGCAGTTGGTGGTTGTAGTATCTGTGAGCTCCACGACATCGTGCAGCTGGATTGGATAGAATACGGTTTGAATGTTATGATAGCCATCTGGCAGCTTTTCTGTAACGTTTAAACCGATGTTAATTTTAGCATTTGCAAATGCAAGCATGAGCCTTTTGTTTTTTCTTGTATGTAGCAAACTTACAAAAAGACTGGTAAAGCCGGGAGCAATGTCGCAGGCTTGTAACACATTATATGAATATTGCGCGCAGGCTGCGCAACATCCGCGCGAAGCGGACAAGAAATCGCGCGGCAAAGGGCTACATTGGATAAATTATGATAGTTTTGTAAGAAGAGCATATACATATATAAGATAATGGCGCCTGCGCCGTTCTCGATAAGAAAATGAGACAGTATTTAGATTTAATGCAACATGTGCTGGATCATGGCACACAGAAGCATGACCGCACCGGTACCGGCACCATCAGCGTTTTTGGGCACCAGATGCGCTTTAACCTGGAAGATGGTTTTCCAATGGTGACCACCAAGAAACTACACCTGAAATCCATCATCCACGAATTGATCTGGTTCCTTCAAGGGGACACCAATATCAAATATCTTAAAGATAATAACGTACGGATCTGGGATGAGTGGGCGGATGAGCAAGGCAACCTTGGCCCGGTGTATGGTGCGCAGTGGCGTTCATGGCCGACGGCTGATGGGCGACACATCGATCAGATTGCACAGGTGATTAAAACCCTGAGGGAGAACCCCGATTCACGCAGGATCATGGTTTCAGCATGGAACGTCGCGGAAATTGACAACATGAAGCTTCCGCCCTGCCATGCCTTGTTCCAGTTTTACGTGGCCGATGGTAAGTTAAGCTGCCAGCTTTATCAACGCAGCGCAGACATCTTCCTTGGCGTGCCTTTCAACATTGCGTCTTATGCATTGCTGACCATGATGGTTGCGCAGGTGTGTGACCTGAAAGTGGGTGAATTTATTCATACCCTCGGCGACGCACATATCTACAACAACCACATTGAGCAGGCGAAGTTGCAGTTAACGAGAGCGCCGAAGCCCTTGCCGCAGATGAAGATCAATCCGGATGTCAAAGATATCTTCGCCTTTCGCTATGAAGATTTTACATTGGAAAACTACGAAGCGCACCCACATATTAAAGGAGAGGTAGCCGTATGATCGTGACTTTTGTTGTAGCAGCAGCTGCAAACAACGCTATTGGAAAAGATAATCAACTTCTTTGGCACTTGCCTACAGATTTGAAGCACTTCAAGACGATCACTTCCGGGCACACCATCATCATGGGTCGCAAAACGTTCGATTCAATGGGCAAGCCATTGCCTAACCGCCGGAACATTGTCATCACCCGGAATCGAGACCTGAAAATTGATGGAGCAACCGTTACGCAAAGCCTGGATCAGGCTTTGGAACTGTGTAATGATGAAGCTGAGGTTTTCGTAATCGGGGGTGCTGAGATTTATAAGGCAGCTTTAGACAGAACGGATAAGATTTACCTCACCAGGGTTCATAAATCCTTTGAAGGCGATGCTTATTTCCCTGATCTGGACCCTGAAAAATGGACTGAAGTGGCTCGTGAAGATCATGCTGCAGATGAGAAAAATTCCATCGATTTTTCCTTCATAACGCTCGAAAGTAAATAGTTGAGCACCACCAAGAAAAACTTTGATAAGTGGCCTATTAATTAAAAATTTAATTAGATTTGCCGACTTGTTAAAAAAAATTTATAGCATATAGACAATAATTACAAACAACAAATGCAAGGTAAAGGTTTTATTAAATTTATGGCAATACT
>Ga0265798_10001486_pt1 | contig 36424 bp, 34 predicted proteins | sample P3T30metagenome_FD_192430 | JGI IMG/M metagenome (GOLD analysis project Ga0265798, IMG submission 192430) | Plant litter microbial communities from East Loma Ridge, Irvine, California - P3 T30 | ecosystem: Environmental > Terrestrial > Plant litter > Unclassified | place: USA: California...
GGGGCTATGTGAGCGAAGCCCTGGAGGCGGTAGTCAGGCACGGCTTCGAGGCGCTCGACCTGAACCGCATCGAGGCCGACATCGACCCGCGCAACGGCGCCTCGGCGCGGGTGCTGGAAAAGCTCGGCTTCAGGAAGGAAGGCTATATGCCGGAGCGCTGGATCGTGCATGGCGAGCCGGCCGATACGGTGAACTACGGGCTGCTGCGCAGCTACTGGGACGCCAGCTAGGCACGAAAACGTCGGCAAGGTCATCCCTGCGCAGGCAGGGACCCAGGTGTTCGCCTGCCCGCACAAGCCGGGCTCCTGCCTGCGCAGGAGCGGCGGTGTGGTTTATCTTGCGCCCGCGGCCTCCTGCAATCCCTGCACCTTGTCCGCGCCCTCCTTCACCTGCGCCGTCGACGGCTTCAAGGCCTCCCCGATCGGCTCCGCCCGTCCGCCCAGGCAGGACGACAGGAAGTTCTCGGCCACCGCATTGAAGGCGATGTTGTTCACGGGCCGCGCAAAACCGTGGCCTTCGTCCGGGAACACCACGTAGGTCACCGGGATCTTCTTGGCGTTCATCGCCGCCACGATCTGGTCGGATTCGCGCACGTTCACGCGCGGATCGTTGGCGCCCTGGCCGATCAGCAGCGGCCGCACGATCTTGTCGGCCGCGTGCAGCGGCGAGCGTTCCTTCAGCAGCGCGCGGCCGTCCTCGGTGGTCGGGTCGCCCATGCGCTTGTAGAACTGCTGCTTGCCCGCTTCCCAGTACGGCGGAATGCTCTGCAACAGGGTCTCCAGGTTGGACGGGCCGACGATGTCGACGCCGCAGGCGAAGGCGGTGGGCGTGAAGGCGAGGCCGGCCAGGGTCGCGTAGCCGCCGTAGGAGCCGCCCATGATGGCGACCTTGTCGCGGGTGGTCACGCCGTTCTTCACCGCCCAGTCGACCGCGTCGAGCAGGTCGTCGTGCATCTTGCGGCCCCACTGCAGGTCGCCCTTCGAGATGAAGGTCTTGCCGAAGCCGGTCGAGCCGCGGAAGTTCACCGACAGCACCGCATAGCCGCGGTTGGCCAGCCACTGGTGGTAGCCGCGGTAGCCGTAGTTGTCGCGCGCCCACGGGCCGCCGTGCACCAGCAGCACCAGCGGCACCGGTTTGGCGGCCTTGCCGCTGCCGGACGGATCGGCGCCTTTCGGCAGCGACAGGTAGGACACCAGGGTCAGGCCGTCGCGCGATTTGATCTCCTGCGGGAACATCGGCACCAGCGGCGCGTTCTCGAGTTCCGGGCGCGCCGTGAACAGCTTGGTCAGGCGCCTGGTCTTGCGCTCGTACAGCCAGGTCGAGGCCGGGCGCGAGACCGGATCGAGGTCGACGATCCACTTGTCGTCGGCGTCGGTGCGGGAACGCAGCTGGAAGTCGCCTTTCAGCTCGCGCTTGAGGAAGTCCAGGTCGGCGCCGACGGCCTTGTCGAGGGCGACGTATTCGTGTTTCAGGTAGTCCAGCTCATAGGCCTGGGCGCGGCCGGTGCGTACGTCGAACACGGCCGAGCCGATGTCGGCGCGCCTGTCCTCGGCCACGATCGCCGTCTTGCCGCTGGCGACATCCTGGGCCACCAGCGCGGCGGTGTCGCGCCCACGCGAATCGTTCCAGTACAGGGTCTTGCCGTCGGTGGTGAAGCCCAGCGGCGACGTGGTCAGCGAATCGCCGAGGTCGACCCGGTCCACCGGCTCGGCCTCGACCTTGCCCCTGGCGACGCGGAAGTAATCGCTGCCGCCGTCGTCGCGGCTTTTCAACGCCAGGCGCAGTTCCAGGCTTTCGTCGGCGATGAAGCCGGCGTAGCCGCCCTCGTTCTTGTACACCAGCGCCAGCTTGCCGCTCTTCAGGTCCAGGCTGTAGATGTCGTGCCAGCGCGGATCGCGGTTGTTGACGCCGATGAGGATGCGGTCCTTGACGTGGCGGCTGATGTTCACCACCCGCACGCGGGTCTTCTCGAACGGCGTCAGGAGCTTTTGCTGGCCGCTGGCGACGTCGACGCCGTACAGCAGGAAGTTCTCGTCGCCGCCCTTGTCGTTCACGAACAGCATGCCCTTCGAATCGGGCGACCAGAACGCGGCGCGGATCGGCCGGGTTTTTTCGTCGGTGAGCGCGCGCGCATCGCCGGGCGCGGCAACCGGCGCGACCCAGACGTTCAGCACGCCGTCGCGCGGCGCGATCCACGACAGCCACTTGCCGTCCGGGCTGATGCTGCCGGCGATGCGCGAGGGATTGCCGAACAGCTTGGCGCGTTCGATCAGCGGCGTGTCGGCGGCGCCCGCGGCGGGCGCGCCCTGGGCGAAGGCGGAAGGAGCGAGACTGATGGCGAGCAATGCGGCCAGGGTAGTACGTAGCATGCGGACCTCGGACAGGAAGTTGGGCGTCGATGCGCCATGGAGTGGAACGGCTTGCAAAAATACTATGAAGCAAGCCGCGCGGCGCGCCGCGTCCGATGCGACGAAATGCAGGAATGGCGGTATGGAATACGTACGCGGGCGATGGAACGGGGGCGTGCGCGCCCCGTCTCAGCGCCTGGCGTACCAGGTGGCGACGAGCGCGATTTCCTCGTCGCTCATCTGGTGCGCGACGTTGCGCATCTGGCGGTTGATGTCGTTGGCGCGGTGGCCCGAACGGAACGATTCCAGCTCGTGGCGCAGGTAGGCCTCGGGCTGGCCGTCCAGGATCGGGGTGGCGGTGCGCATCGCACCCGGGCTGTGGCAGGCGGCGCAGACGCCGATATTGCGCATCGGCGCGCCGTTGCTGACCAGGCGCGGCGCCGGTTGGCGCAGGCCCGACCGGTCGGCCGGGGTCTCGCGCTGCTGCACCGCATAGAAGGCCGCCAGGTCGCGCATCTCCCGGTCGCTCAGGATGCCCGACATCGCCTGCATGACGGCACTGGGGCGGTGGCCCGCCTTGAAGTCGCGCAGCTGCTTGTAGGTCGACGAGGCCGGCTGGCCCGCCAGGTGCGGGGCTTCGGTCCCGGCCGGCGGCGTACCGCGCGCGCCGTGGCACATGCTGCAGCGCAGGGCCAGGGTCGCGCCGCGGCCCACCGCGCCGGCGTCCGGCGCTCCCATCATGGCGCTGCTGACGATGACGCTGGTGGGCAGCACCGCCGCGTCGCCCTGCAGCGGCGCATTGCGGTAGCGCGCCGGCGCCCCGGCCGCGCTGCAGATCGATTCCCAGATCGTCGCGGCGGCGTCGCGCGCATGGACCCGCGGCACCCAGATGAAGCCGACCGCGAACGAGGCCACGGCGATCAGCACCAGCGCGCCGACGCTGGCCGTAAACCAGCGGTTGCGCAAGGAGAACAGGGGTTCGTTCATGGCGCGGCTCCCGCCGGCACGGCCGGCACCGAGCTTTCCTCGAGCGCCATCAGCTGGGCGATCGGATAGCCGTAGTTCAGCAGCGACAGGCCGATCATCAGCGCCAGCCACAGCGCGTAGCCGTTCAGCGCGACCGGCAGGCGCAGGCCCGCATGCACGGCCTGGGAAAAGCGGAATTCGGGCAAGGCGATGCGGGGCGCGCGATGCCCGCGCAGCAGCACCAGTACGAACAGCACCCCGGACGCCACCAGCATCAGGGCGCCGAAGAAGCTCATGATGACCGTGACCGCCTGGGGCGCGATCTCGGGATAGCTGTAGTCGAAATAGGCCATGCGGCGCGGCATGCCCATGATGCCGACCACGTGCCACGGAAAGGTCACCACCAGCATGCCGACGAACCACAGCCACAGCTGCGCCTTCATCATGCGGCCCTCGGCCAGCGCGCGCCCGGTCAGGTGCGGCCACAGGTCGTAGGCCAGGGCGAAATACATGATCACGATGGCGCCGCCGAAGATCAGGTGGAAGTGGCCGGTGATCCACTGGGTGTTGTGGATGGCGAAGTCGAGCTGGTAGCTCATGTTGATCAGGCCCCCCGCCCCGCCGAAGCCGAGCAGGATGAAGGAAAAGGCCACCGCCAGCATCATCGGGTTATGCCAGGGCAGCGCCTTGACCCAGCCCAGCAGCCCGGTGCCGCCGCGCAGGCGTCCCGCGATCTCGACCGAGGCGACGATGGTGAACACGGTCAGCAGGGTCGGTACCGACACCATGCCGGTGAAGACCGCGTGCAGGAACTTGACGCCGGAGCCGACCTGCGGATCCTGGAACAGGTGGTGCATCCCGACCGGCATCGAGAACACCAGGAACAGGATGAAGGACACGCGCCCCATCGCATCGCTGTAGAGGCGCCCGCCGATGGCGCGCGGCACCAGGGTATAGAAGGCGATATACGCGGGCATCAGCCAGAAGTAGACGATGGCGTGCAGGGTCCAGGAAAAGAACACGCGCGCCAGGCCGGCGTCGATGGTCGACTTGAAGCCGAGCGCCACCGGCAGGATCAGGAACAGGATCTCGATGGCGGCGCCGAGCGAGGTCCAGGCCCACAGGTAGGCGCCGGCCAGGTTGGCGAACATCGGCAGCGGCACCGCCGCGCCGGGATGGGCGCGGCGCCAGGTGCGCAGGTTCACCGACATCAGCGCGACCCAGATCCACGACCCCACCACGATCAGCACCACCCCGATGTAGTAGCCGGCGTGGCCGACCAGCGGCGGGTAGAAGGTGTAGAGCACCGTGGCCAGGCCCATCGACACCGGCACCATCGCCACCACGGTGCCGGCGATGACCAGCGCCAGGCCGGCCCAGGCCCAGCGCCGCCCGACCAGCGGCTGCTTCAGCGACAGTTCGGAAATGGCGTAGCCGAAGCCCATCGCCACCAGGGTCGGGAACACATAGGCCATGGCCGAGCCATGCGCGGTCACCGAGCGGTAGTACAGCTCGGGATGGCCGATCCACGCGCTCAGCGGGCTGCGCACGTACATCTGCCAGGCGCCCAGCAGCAGGGCGATGAAGAAGGCGGCGAAGGCGAACCAGAAATGGCCCAGTACCAGGCGCCGGGTGTCGTCACTGAACACAGCTCACCCCCTTCCCGGCCGCGTCGCGCGACTGGCGCATGAAGCTCTCCCTGTCGATCACCTTCACGTGCGCCCACATGGCGGCGTGGCCGTTGCCGCAGAATTCGTGGCAGGGCATCAGGTATTCGCCGGTGCGCTCGAACCGGGTGCGCAGCTTGGTGACGAAGCCCGGCACCAGCATCAGGTTGACGTTGCTGGCGCTGATCGAGAAGCCGTGCACCACGTCGGCCGCGGTGCCGCGGAACAGCACCGGCATGTCGGCCGGCACCACGATGCACTGCGGCGTGAACGAATACTGGTTGGCCAGCACGCGCACGGTGGCCGAACCGTCGGCTTCCGCGAAGGTGCCGAGATTGGTCTCGATGAATTCGCCGGCGATGTGCAGGGTGCCCGGATCGACGGTCTCGGTGCGCACCGGCGGCATCGCCGCCCAGTGCAGGCTCATGTAGCCCATCATCCCGACCAGGAACAGTGTGACGATGGCCACCACCAGGGTCCAGCGCGCCTCGGCGGCGGCGCCGACCTCGTCGCCATGGCCTGCGGGCGAGTCGATGTCCGCCATCTCAGACCCCGCCCCTGGCGACATACACCAGGAAATAAAAGGCCAGCCAGAGCGCCACCACCACCGCGACCGCCGCGCCGGCCAGGGCAAAGGCCCCGCCCGGCCCGCGCGCCACGATGGCGTCGACGCGGCGCTGCAGCTCGGCCTCGTCGTCCGCGTTTTCCCTTACCTCGCTTGCACTTCGTTCCATGAACATGCTGTTCCCTTTCTTCACTCGACCGTGGCCGAGCGCAGCTGGTTGACTTCGCGCGCCGTCACCGGCGCGCCGCGGTTACCCCAGGCGGTGCGGATGAAGGTCACCACCGCCGCGATCTCGTTGTCGTTCAGCTCCTGGGCGAAGGGCGGCATCCCGTAGGGCATGGGATTGCGCGCCGTGCCCGGTGGATAGCCGCCGTTGAGCACCATCCGGATCGGGTTGACCGCCGAACGCATGCCGATCGACTGGTTGCGCGCCAGCGGCGGATAGTGCGGCAGCTTGCCGCGTCCCTCGGCGCCGTGGCAGCTGGCGCAGCGCTGGGCGAAGATGCGCCGGCCGTCGCTGAAGGCCTGGTTGACGTCGGCGCGCGCCGCGCCCTCGGCCGGATCGGAGGCCGGGCCGGCGTCGGCCGGCAGGCTTTTCAGGTAGACCGCCATGGCGCGCACGTCGGCGTCGGTCATGTGCTGCAGGCTGTTGTAGACCACCTCGGCCATCGGCCCGTAGACGGTGCCGCGGTTCGACACGCCCTTTTGCAGCAGGTCGACGATGTCCTGCAGGTCCCAGTCGCCCAGGCCGGCCTCGCGGTTCGAGGTCAGCGAGGGCGCATACCAGTTCTGCAGCGGGATCAGGCCGCCCTGGAAGGCCTTTTCCTGGGAAGAGCCGCCCAGCGCATTGATCGGCGTGTGGCACATGGTGCAGTGGCCCAGGCCCTGCACCAGGTAGGCGCCGCGGTTCCACTCGGCCGACTTGCCCTTCTCCGGCTTGTACTCGCCTTCCTCGAAGAACAGGGTGCGCCAGCCGATCAGCAGCGCGCGGTTGTTGTAGGGGAAGCGCAGCTCGTGCTCGCGCGAGGGCAGGCGCACCGGCGGGACCGAGCGCAGGTAGGCGAAGATGGCGTCGCTGTCGGCGCGCGTCACCTTGGTGTAGGAGCCGAAGGGCATCGCCGGATACAGCAGATAGCCCTTGGGCGAGCGGCCGGTGTGCAGCATGTCGTAGAAATCCTGGGACGACCAGCTGCCGATCCCGGTCGCGCGGTCGGACGTGATGTTGGGCGCATACAGGGTGCCGAAGGGCGTGGGCAGCGCGCGGCTGCCCGAGAAGATCTGCGCGCCCGGCACCGTGTGGCAGGCGATGCAGTCGCCGGCCTGGGCCAGGTAGCGGCCGCGCTCGACGATGGATTGGGCGGCCGGGACGGCTTTTTGCGCCGCGGCCGGCGCCCAGGCAGCGGCGGCGAGCAGCACCGGCAGGATATGGACGATCGCTCTGGACGACATGCCGCGCTCCTATTTCCGGGGCTGGCTGCCGCAGGCCAGCGGCAGGCGCAGGCCGGGCTCGCGCAGCGGACGGGCCGTGCCGACGGGGAGCGAAGCCAGGTAGGCGGACACCGCCGCGACCTCGTGCTCGCCCAGGGACGAGGCGATGAACTGCATGCAGTCCGGTGCCAGCGCGGTGCGGATGCCGAAGCGCCAGGCGCCCAGCTGGGCGCTGACGTAGTCGGCGCGCAGGCCGAGCAGGCCCGGGATGCCGGGTTCGCGCCCGCCCAGCGCAAAGCCGTGGCAGCTGTTACAGGCCGGGATTTTCTTGCCGGGCAGGCCGCGGGTGACGATGCGCCGGCCCTCTTCCAGCAATTGCGGCGCGCGCGCCACGGCGCTCTGCACCAGCGGCGGCGGATTCTGGCCGGCGAAATGCTCGGCCATTTTCATCAGGTAGGCATCGGGCAGGTAGGCCAGCAGGTAATTCATCGGCACATACCGGCGCCGCCCGTCGCGAAAGGCCGCCAGCTGGTTGTACAGGTAGCCGGCGGGCTTGCCGGCCAGGCGCGGGAAATACACGTTCTCGACGCCGCGCCCCTGCGCCCCGTGGCAGCCGGCGCATGCCTGCACGCGCGCTTCCATGGTGTCGGGAATGCGGTCCGCCGCCGTTTCCTGGGCCAGCGCGGCGCCCTGGGCCTGCCAGCACAGCACACAGAACAAGGCAGCACTGCTGGTACATTTCATCGACCGCACTCCCCATGCATCGCGGTGCCCGGTAGCAGCACGGCCCGTCGGTCCAGGCAAACAATATGATCGTTTTCTCATCGTCATCCATGAGTGTATCCATTGCGCGGTAAGCCGGACTGGCTTAAAAGGCCTAGTCAAGACCCCGCCAAAAGACCGGGTCGGCCGCCACGCCAGGCTGGCACAGCCCTGCCGTTCACGTGGCATGCATACCGTCCGTCGGCCCAAATGACCATTTGTCCCGCGTTTTCGCCGCTTCGTCGGTGCCTGCTGGAAGATGCCGGGCGGCCCATCTATAGTGTTTCCATCGAACGCGACATGCCGTCGCCCGCCACCAGGAGAACATCATGAACAGCACCGGTTTCCGCGAATTCGCCAGCGCCATGGAAGACGTCGCCCGCGACATCGTGCGCGCCTGCCGCCGCGGCGTCGACGCCATCGTCGCCATGCCCTGGCCGGCCATGCTGGCCTGCTGCATCGGCCTGGCCCTGCTCATCAGCATCCTGCCGCTGGCGCTGTTCCTGTTCATCCTGTTCATGGCGGTGAAACTGCTCGTGGGCGCCTTCGTGGTGGACCGCAAGCGCACTGCGCGCGAGGGCTACGCCGACGTCTTCGACAAGCAGTGAGCCATCCCATGCGTGCCAGCCAGATCAACCGCGCCCTCGATTTCCTGCGCGACGCCTTCGACGAAGCCAGCCGGCTGTGGTGGCGCTTCTTCGACTGGCTGGCGGTGGTCGAGTGGCGCCAGCTGCTGCTGACCTGGTTCCTGGCCTGGGTGTTCTTCATCATCGTGAACACGCCGGAACCGGCGTTCTGGTACACATTCATTTCCTTCGGCGTGAAGGTGCTGGCCGGCGGCAAGCGCAAGGCCGAGCTGGCGGCGCGCCACGCCACCGTGCAGGCGAACGTGGCCACCCTGGAGCGGCGCCTGATGGAAGCGCAGATGGCGGCCCTGCAGGCGCAGGTGGAGCCGCACTTCCTGTTCAACACCCTGGCCCTGATCGGCCAGCTGATCGAGACCGACCCGAAGGAAGCGGCGCGCGTGCACGCCCACCTGATCGAATACCTGCGTTCGACGCTGCCGCAGATGCGCTCACGCGGCGGCGCCACGCTGGGCCGGCAGGTCGAGCTGTCGCGCGCCTACCTGGCCATCATGCAGGCAAGGATGAAGGAACGGCTCCAGGTGCGCTTCGAGGTGCCCGATTTCCTCGGCAGCGCGCCGTTCCCGCCGATGATGCTGCAGACCCTGATCGAGAACGCGATCAAGCACGGCCTGGAGCCGAAGATCGCCGGCGGCACCGTGGCGGTGCGCGCCTTCGTGGTGGAAGCCACCCTGCACGTCGAGGTCTGCGACGACGGCATCGGCATCGACCCGCATGCGGACGACGGCGTCGGCCTGGCGAACATCCGCGAGCGCCTGCAGCTGCTGTACGGCGCCGCGGCCCAGCTGGCGGTCAGCATGCCGGCGCAAGGCGGCGCCTGCGCCACGATCACCCTGCCCTACAAGATGATGGAGGACGCATGAACGCCCAGGTGAGCACCGTGACCGCCCTGATCGCCGACGACGAGGCGCCGATGCGCGAACTGCTGCGCGCGCGCCTGGCGGCGGCCTGGCCGGAACTGCGCATCGTGGCCGAGGCGGCCAATGGCGTCGAGGCGGTGGAACTGGGAGAACGGCACCGCCCCGACATCGCCTTCCTGGATATCCGCATGCCCGGCATGTCCGGCATCGAGGCGGCGCGCCGGCTGTACGACCGCGCCCACATCGTGTTCGCCACCGCCTACGACCAGTACGCGCTGGACGCCTTCGAGCAGGGCGCGCTCGACTACCTGCTCAAGCCGGTATCGAGCGAGCGCCTGGCCACCACCTGCGCGCGCCTGCGCACGCGCATGGAGGCACGCCAGTCGGGACAGGCCGCGCCGCAGGACATCGGCCGCCAGCTGGCGCAGCTGACCACCCTGCTGGAGCACCAGGGCAAGCCGGCGCGCCCGAACTACCTGCGCTGGATCCAGGCCCAGGTGGGCGCCAGCCTGCGCATGATCAGCACGCGCGAGGTGCTGTTCTTCCAGTCCGATGAAAAATACACGCGGGTGCAGACGGCCAGCGCCGAATTCCTGATCCGCAAGCCGCTCAAGGAATTATTGGACGAGCTCGACCCGGACGAATTCTGGCGCGTGCACCGCTCGACGCTGGTGCGCGTCGACGCCATCGCCGAGGTCGCGCGCGACGTGCGCGGACGCCATATGCTCAAGCTGCGCAACTACGCCGGCGAGATCGAAGTGAGCCGCAACCACACCTATCTGTTCCAGCAGATGTGAGCCGCATGCCGATGCTGCTAGGATGGGCGCATCCCATCCAAGGAGCATGCCATGCCGTCGAACGCCATCCCCTGCCTGCGCTACCGCGACACCCCCGCCGCCATCGACTGGCTGTGCGACGTCTTCGGCTTTGCCTGCCAGGTCGCCGTGCCCGGCATCGACGGCGCCATCGCCCACGCCCAGCTGACGCGCGGCGACGGCATGATCATGCTGGGAACGGTGAGCGAAGACGATGCGTACGGCCAGGTGCTGGCCCAGCCCGACCAGGTCGGCGGCCGCGAGACCCAGACCGTCTATGTGCAGGTCGATGACGCCGACCGCGTGTGCGAACGCGCCCGCAATGCCGGCGCCGTCATCCTGCAGGAACCGGCCGACACCGAATTCGGCAGCCGCGGCTTCATGTGCCGCGACCTGGAGGGGCATGTGTGGAACGTGGGGACCTACGATCCGTGGAAGCCTGAGGCCTTGTTTCGCACATAGGCATAGGTAGCACGTCGTCCCTGCGCAGGCAGGGACCCAGGTTCGGCAGTACGCAAGCTTCTCAGCTGAACAAGCCTTCATCCGACCCATCCCCATCGAAGAAGCCATCCCCGCCATCGATGCTGGTATTGTCCGCATCGAACAAGCCCTGGCCGCCACCACCGCCGGTCGCGCTGTCGACGTCGCTCACCCCGGCCTGGTTGGCCAGCGAGCTGCCCGACTGGTCGCTGAACAGGTTGTTGCTGCCCTGGTCGTCGCCGCCCAGCAGGTGGCTGGAGCCGCTTTCGCCGCCATGTTCCTTGTGGTTGAACATGCTTTCCAGGCCCTGGAACAGGAAGCCGCCCGCCGCCACGCCGGCCGCGGTGGTCGCCACGGTACCGAGCGTCGAGCCGAGGCCGCCGCTCAGGAAGCCGGAACGCGGGGGCTGCTGGTATTGGGGTTGGTACTGGGGCTGGTATTGCCCCTGGGCTTGCGGCTGATACTGCCCCGGCTGGTATTGCGGCTGGGCGTCGCGCGGGCTGTCCTGGGCTGCCGGGCGCGCGGCGCCGCTATTGCCCCAGGAATCGGCGTCGAGAAACTTGCCGCCGCCCTGCTGGCCGGACTGGGCCTGCTGCAACTGCCTTTCGAGCGCGGCGATGCGGCCCTTGGCATTGTCGAGCGCCTGCCCGACCAGCAGCGCACGCTGCACCAGCAGGTAGGCGGCATCGGGCTGCTGGGCCACGGCGCGCTGGATCAGCGCGTCCGCTTCCTGGTCTTTCTGGATCCCGTGGGCCTGGACCAGCTGGCCCAGGAAATCTTGCAACATCTGGGTATCTTGCGGGCTCATCTCTGCTCCTCAAAGAAAACAAGGGATAGCCCATCATGTTGTGGGCTAATCCATGGTTTCAAGTTTCGCAGATTTTGGCGATGCTGGCTTAAAGTGCGCTTAGGCTATTTACTTATGTAGATCCCAGCTCCCAAAGGCATTCGGCAACTGCGCCGCCGCCGTGGTTTCCATCACCTCGCCCTTCAGATTGCTCAGCACGACCGGCAGTGCGTTACCGCCCAGCTCCAGGATCACCTGGCGGCAGGCGCCGCAGGGAGCGATCGGGCCTTCGGTGTCGCCGATCACGGCCAGGGCCGTGAAATCGCCGGGCCGGTAGCCGTGGGCGATGGCGGAAAAGAAGGCGGTGCGCTCGGCGCAGTTGCACAGTCCGTAGGAAGCGTTTTCGATGTTACACCCACGGAACACGCGGCCGTCCTTGCATTCCAGGGCGGCGCCGACCTGGAATGTCGAGTAAGGGGTGTAGGCCAGCAGGCGGGCGGCGCGGGCTTCGTCGATCAGTTTTTCGTAGTTCATCAGAGTGTGCTTGTCGATACGTCGCCCCTGCGAAGGCAGGGGCCACGGTCTTGCGGTTTATGGACGAATCGTTTTGTAGATCATCGGCTGCGCCGCCGGCTGCTCGGCTGCGATGCGGTAGGCCGACTGCACTTCGCGCACCGCGCGTTCGGCCGCGTCCTGGGTGCGTGCGTGCACCAGCGCCAGCGGCTGGCCCGCGTCGATCCTGCTGCCCAGCTCCACCAGCCCGGTCAGGCCGACGGCGAAGTCGATCGCATCCTGCGGACGGGTACGGCCGCCACCGAGACCGACCACCGCCAGGCCCAGGCCGCGGCAATCGGTCGAGAAGGCGTAGCCCGCTTCCAGGGCCGGCACCGGCACGACGATCGGCGCCTGTTCCAGGTAGGCGTCCGGATTGTCCATCAGGTCGGCCGGGCCGCCCAGGGCTTTCACCATGCGCGCGAAACGCTCGGCGGCTGCGCCGGAATCGAGCGCGTGCTGCAGCTTGGCGTGGGCTTCGGCATCGTTGGCGGCCAGCTTCGATACCACCAGCATCTCGGCGCACAGCGCCATCGTGACTTCGTGCAGGCGCTTCGGCCGCGATTTGCCGCTCAGGTAATCGATCGCCACGCGCACTTCGACGGCATTGCCGGCGGCCGGGCACAGCGACTCGTTCATGCCGGTCAGGATGGCCGAGGTGGGGGTGCCGGCGCCATTGCCGACGTGGACGATGCTCTCGGCCAGCTCCACCGATTTCTCGTAGCTCGGCATGAAGGCGCCGCTGCCGGCCTTGACGTCCATGACCAGCGCATCCAGGCCCGCCGCCAGCTTCTTCGACAGGATCGAGCCGGTGATCATGGCGACCGATTCGACGGTCGCGGTGGTGTCGCGGATGCTGTAGAAGCGCTTGTCGGCCGGCGCCAGCTGGGCGGTCTGGCCGATGATGGCGACGCCGTTCTCCTTGACGATCCTGCGGAACAGTTCCGGGTCCGGCACGGTGCAGTAGCCGGGAATCGCATCGAATTTGTCGAGCGTGCCGCCGGTGTGGCCCAGGCCGCGGCCCGAGATCATCGGCACGAAGCCGCCGCAGGCCGCGACCATCGGTCCCAGCATCAGCGAGACCACGTCGCCGACGCCGCCGGTCGAGTGCTTGTCGACCACGGGACCCGGCAGGTCCAGCGATTTCCATTCCATGACCTGGCCGGAATCGCGCATCGCCAGCGTGAAGGCGACGCGTTCGTCCATGCTCATGTCGTTGAAGTAGACGGCCATCGCGAAGGCGGCGATCTGGCCTTCGGTGGTGCTGCCATCGGGGATGCCGCGCACGAAGAACTGGATTTCCTCGGCGGTCAGGGTGCCGCCGTCACGCTTCTTGCGGACGATTTCTTGGGGGAGGAACATGCTATGTTCGCCTCTTTATATTCAATAATTACAAACTTAACGGGACCTCGAGAAACCGTAGCGAGCGGAAGGAGTGTTGTCCGAGAAGCGCAGCTGTACGCATGTACAGCGAGCATCACAGGACAACAATCCGACGCGCAGCAGGTTTATCGAGCTTTCCTCAGACGCCGTAAGGGATCCAGACGTTCTTCACCTGGCTCGCGTGCTGCAAGACCACGCGGCCGCAGGCCTGCTTCGCGTCGAACCAGTCGCGCCCCTTGGCGCCGCCGACCCAGGTACGCTTGAGCGACTCGGCCGACAGGCGTTCCACTTCGGCGCAACCCTCGGCGGAGCCGTCATGGCGCCACACCGCGTCGATGTCGAAGTGCGACGCCAGCGTGCGCGCCAGCTCGTCGGCATTGCCGCTGACGATGTTCAGCACGCCGCCCGGCAGGTCGGAGGTGTCGAGCACCTGGTACAGGTCGAGCGCGGACAGCGGGTGCGCCTGCGACGGTACGGCCACCACGCGGTTGCCCAGCGCCAGCGCCGGGGCCACCAGCGAGATGAAGCCCAGCAGCGGGTTCTCGTTCGGGCAGACGATGCCGATCACGCCGACCGGCTCGTTCAGCGCCACGGTGATGCCGTGCATCGGCGGCTGGTGCGCCTGGCCGTCGTACTTGTCGGCCCAGGCGGCCCAGTAGAACAGGCGTTCGATGGACGCTTGCACTTCCTTCTCGGCGTTCTTGCTGCCGGTCTGCTGGGCGATGCGCGCGGCGAATTCGTCGGCGCGCACGGCCAGGTTCTCGGCGATGTAGTACAGCACCTGGGCGCGGTTGTGCGCCGTGGCCTTGGCCCAGCCGGAAGCCTTGTGCGCGGCCTCGACGGCGTTGCGGATGTCCTTGCGGCTGCCTTCGCCGATATCGGCCAGGAACTCGCCGCCGGCGCCATGGATCGCGCGGCTGTAGCCGCTGTCCGGGCGCGCCTGCTTGCCGCCGATGTAGAGCTTGGCGGTGCGGTCGATCTGGAAGGGATTGGCTTCCTGCGCCGGCTTGGCGTTGGCCTTGGCCTTGGCAACGGCCTGCGCCAGGTTCGGGCGCGCGTCTTCCGAACGCGGCGTCAGGTATTCGTACATGCCTTCCTTGCCGCCTTCGCGGCCGAAGCCCGATTCCTTGTAGCCGCCGAAGCCGCAGGCCGCATCGAACTGGTTGGCGGTGTTGATCCACACCACGCCGGCCTTGATCTGCGGGACCACGTCCAGCGCCAGGCTGATCGACTCGGTCCAGACGCAGGCCGCCAGGCCGTAGGCGGTGTTGTTGGCCAGTTGCACCGCTTCGCCCGGTGTGCGGAAGCTCATCGCCACCAGCACCGGGCCGAAGATCTCGGTGTGCGCCACGGTGGCGCTGGTCGAGGCGCCGGTGATCAGGGTCGGCAGGTACCAGGAGCCCTCCGCCGGGGTGGCGCATGCCGGTTGCCAGACTTCGCAGCCTTCGCTGCGCGCCGATTCCACCAGGCCGTGGATGCGCTGCTGCTGGACCGGATCGACCAGGGCGCCGATGTCGACCGATTTATCCAGCGGCGAGCCGACGCGCAGGTTCTGCATGCGCGCCTTGACCTTGACGATGAAGCGCTCGTACACCGATTCCTGCACCAGCAGGCGCGAACCGGCGCAGCAGACCTGGCCCTGGTTGAACCAGATCGAATCGACCAGGCCTTCCACGGCCGCGTCCAGGTCGGCGTCGTCGAACACGATGAAGGGCGACTTGCCGCCCAGTTCCAGCGACAGCTTCTTGCCGCTGCCGGCGGTGGCCTTGCGGATCAGGCGGCCCACTTCGGTCGAACCGGTGAAGGCCAGCTTGTTGATGTCCGGATGGTTGACGATGGCTTCGCCGACGCGGCCGTCGCCGGTGACGACGTTCACCACGCCCGCCGGCACGCCGGCCATCTGGCAGATCTCGGCGAACAGCAGCGCGGTCAGCGAGGTGAACTCGGCCGGCTTGAACACGATGGTGTTGCCGGCGGCGAGCGCGGGCGCCACCTTCCACGCCAGCATCAGCAGCGGGAAGTTCCACGGCACGATCTGGCCGACCACGCCCACGGCGCGGTAGTCGGCGAATTCTTCCGACTGCAGCTGGGCCCAGCCGGCGTGATGGTAGAAGTGGCGCGCGGCCAGCGGCAGGTCGGCGTCGCGGGTTTCGCGGATGGTCTTGCCGTTGTCCAGGGTCTCGAGCACGGCGAACAGGCGCGCGTGCTTCTGCAGCAGGCGCGCCAGCGTGTACAGCACGGTCGCGCGGCCGTGGCCGCCCATGGCGACCCAGCCCGGATGCGCGCGGCGCGCGGCTTCCACGGCCAGCTGCACGTCGGCCGCGCCGGCCTGCGTGATCTGCGCCAGCTCGCTGCCGTCGGCAGGGTTGAAGGAGCCGAAGGTATCAAGCGCTTCGGTCCACTTGTTATCGATGAACAGGCCGAAACGGCGGCCATGCTGGTCCAGCCACGCTTGCGCTTCCTTGGTGCTCTCGGGTGCGGGACCGTAATCCATAGTCTGAAGAATCTCTTTAATTGTTGGCATGACGAATCCGTTCGTGTTCAGGGTTGCGCGTGGCGGTGCGCGGCGGAGTAGATGCCGGTGACGTGGTGCTCGAGCTGGCGCTCGATGTCGGTCAGCAGGCTCGATGCGCCGATGCGGAACAGGTGCGGCTGCAGCCATTCATTGCCCAGCTCTTCCTTCATCACGGTCAGGTATTGCAGCGCGGCCTTGGCGGTGCTCACGCCGCCTGCCGGCTTGTAGCCGATCATGAAGCCGGTGCGCTCGTAGTATTCGCGGATCGCGCGCACCATCACCAGCGATACGGGGATGGTGGCGTTCACGCCTTCCTTGCCGGTCGAGGTCTTGATGAAATCGGCGCCGGCCATCATGCAGACCCACGAGGCCTTCGCCACGTTGTCCAGCGTGACCAGGTCGCCCGTGGCCAGGATCGCCTTCACGTGGGCGTCGCCGCAGGCCTGGCGGTAGGCCAGCATTTCGTCGTACAGCGCCTGCCAGTTGCCCATCAGGACGTGCTGGCGCGTGATCACGATGTCGATCTCGGTCGCGCCCGCGGCTACCGACAGTTCGATCTCGCGCAGCTTGGTTTCCATGCTCGACAGGCCGGCCGGGAAGGCGGTCGACACGGCGGCGATGGGCAGGCGGCCCTGCAGCACATCCACCGCCGGCCTGATCATCTCGTGGTACACGCAGACGGCGCCGGTGCTCAGGTTCTCGAGGCCCAGCGCCTCCATCAGGTCGGCGCGCAGCGGACGCATGGCCTTGCGGCACAGGCGCTCGACGCGGCCCGGGGTATCGTCGCCCGACAGCGTGGTCAGGTCGATGCACTGGATGGCTTTCACCAGCCAGGCGGCCTGGTACTCTTTCTTCACGGTGCGGCGGTTCGCCAGGCTGGCGGCGCGGCGGTCGGCGGCGTTGCGGTTCACCTTCAGGTGATTGATCCAGCCCAGGTCGAGGCCGACGGCCGTGTTACGTTTGAAATCCAGGTTCTGGGTCATAGCAGGGCAGTTCCGTTCGAGAGGGGTTTGACGCCGAGGTGCTTGGCGAGCGTGGCGCCGATGTCGGAGAAGGTGTCGGCGACCGGCAGTTCGCGCGCGGGCGCGGCCGGGCCGAAGAACAGCACCGGGATGTGTTCGCGGGTGTGGTCGGAGCCGGCCCAGGTCGGGTCGCAGCCATGGTCGGCGGTGATCACGACCAGGTCGCCTTCCTTCAGCTTGGCCGTGAATTCGGGCAGGCGCGCATCCAGTTCGTGCAGCGCGTTCGCATAACCGGCGACGTCGCGGCGGTGGCCGAAGTGCATGTCGAAGTCGACGAAGTTGACAAAAGTAAGCGACTTGTCGCCGGCATCGTCCGCCACTTCCAGCAGGCGGTCGAACAGCGCCATATTGTCGACGCCCTTCACCAGGCGGGTCACGCCCTGGCCGGCGAAGATGTCGCTGATCTTGCCCAGCGCGATGACCTCGCCGCCTGCGTCCTTCACGTGGTCCAGCAGCGTCGGCGCGACCGGCGGCACGGCGTAGTCGTGGCGGTTGCTGGTGCGCTTGTAGTCGCCGTTCGCACCCGAGAACGGACGCGCGATCACGCGGCCGATGTTGTAGGGCTTGACCAGTTCATAGGCCGCTTCGCAGATGGCGTACAGGCGCTCCAGGCCGAAGTGTTCTTCGTGCGCGGCGATCTGCATGACCGAATCGGCCGAGGTATAGATGATCGGCTTGCCGGTGGCCAGGTGCTCGTCGCCCAGCTCGGTGAGGATGGTGGTACCGGAGGCGTGGCAGTTGCCGAGCCAGCCGGGAACGCCCGTCAACGCCTGCAGCTTGTCGGTGAGTTCTTGCGGGAAGGTCGGCACGGTCTTGGGGAAGTAGCCCCAGTCGAACAGCACCGGCACGCCGGCGATTTCCCAGTGGCCGCTCTGGGTGTCCTTGCCGGTCGACTGCTCGCGGGCGACGCCCCAGGCGCCGCTGAAGCCTTCGCGGCGCGCGAAGCCGGCCGGCCATTCGCCGCTGGCCTGGTGCGCCGCGGCGCCGAGGCCGATCTGCTCCAGGTTCGGCAGCGACAGCGGCGTGCCGGCGTCTTTCGCCCACTTGGCGATGTGGCCGAGGGTGTTGGCGCCTGCGTCGCCGTATTTGTCGGCATCGGGCAAGGCGCCGAGGCCGAAGGAGTCGAGCAGGAGGATGAATGCGCGTGACATAAGTTATCTCTCAACAGCGTCGTCCTTACGAAGGCAGGGGCCCAAGTCAGCGTCGCCCCTGCGAAGGCAGGGGCCCAATTTTTCCAGCATGTCGACTGCTCATGCAACTTGGGTCCCTGCCTTCGCAGGGACGACGTAACTTGCAACTTGGGTCCCTGCGTGCGCAGGGATGACGTAACTCGTAACTTGGGTCCCCGCCTGCGCAGGGACGACGTATCGATTAGGCGGTTTTACCGAGGCGTTCGACGAAGCCGTGGATCAGCGCGATCATGTCCTTGGCCGCGATCGCCGCATACTTCAGCGTCTGCTCGTGCGACAGCGGGAACGGGCTCAGGCCCTCGGCCAGGTTGGTGATCGCCGACAGGCCGGCGACCTTCAGGCCGCAGTGGCGCGCGGCCACGACTTCCGGCACCACCGACATGCCGACCACGTCGGCGCCCAGGGTCTTGAAGGCGCGGATTTCGGCGGCGGTCTCGAAGTTCGGGCCCGGACAGGCCAGGTAGACGCCTTCGGCCAGGGTGATGCCCTTCTCTTCGGCGGTCGCCTTCACCAGCGCGCGCATGTCGGCGTCGTAGGCATTGGCCATGCTGAAGAAGCGCGGGCCGAAGCGTTCGTCGTTCGGGCCGGCCATCGGGCTGCCCGGCAGCAGGTTGATATGGTCGTTCAGCACCACGACGCTGCCGGCGTCCACTTCCGGACGGAGCGAACCGGCCGCATTGGTCACGAACAGCAGTTCGCAGCCGATCAGCTTGAAGGTGCGCACGGCCGAGGTCATCACGGCGGGGCCGTAGCCTTCGTAGAAGTGGCCGCGGCCCTTCATGCAGGCGACCGGCACGCCGGCCAGGGTGCCCAGCACCAGTTCGCCGGCATGGCCGTGCACGGTGCTGATCGGGAAGCCCGGCAGATCGGCGTAGCTGATCGAGACCGCGTCCGTCATCTGTTCGGCGAGGACGCCGAGGCCGGATCCGAGAATCAGGGCGACGCGCGGCGCGAAGCCCGGTTTGCGGGCGCGGATGACGTCGGCGGCTTCATAGGGGGTATTGCTGAACTGGTGAGTGCTCATGGTCGCGATCTATATAAAGGGGAATTCCGGGTAGCCGGGCGGTGCCGAACGCGGCTTGCTGCGGCGCGCTGCGGGAGGCAGGCTTGTCAATGCTCGGAACTATGCATTATCGTCGATTGGTATGGCAAATACCATTTTTCTGGACGATTTATATGGTAAAGGTATAAATTGAGGGATGTGCGCGCATTCCATGCGGGGCCCTGTTTTGAACAGGTGTTTTTGATGCAAAAAGCTGCGTTGACGCTCCCCAAACAAGTGTTTAAGATGAAAAACAAAAGTTTAACCGATGCACGACCGTGACTGAAACCTCAAAAAAGCAACAGCTGCTCGAACTGATCCGCGCGAACCCCTTCATCGCACAACAGGAGCTCGCCAACCAGCTCGGCCTGTCGCGCTCCGCCGTGGCCGGCTATATCGCCGGGCTGATCCGCGAACGCAAGCTGCTCGGCCGCGCCTATGTGCTGCCGGACCGGCGTCCGGTGGTCTGCATCGGCGCGGCCAACCTCGACCGCAAGCTGCGCTCGCTCGACACCCTGGCGCCGGGCACCTCCAACCCGGCCAGCCAGAGCGAATCCTTCGGCGGCGTGGCGCGCAACATCGCGGAAAACCTGGCGCGCCTGGGCACGCCGGTGGCCCTGCTCACCGCCATCGGCGCCGACAGCTCGGGCGCCGCCCTGCTCACCCACGCCGAAACGCTCGGCATCGACACCCGCGGCGCGCTGCGTCTGCAAGGCGTGTCGAGCGGGACCTATACCGCGGTGCTGGACAAGAACGGCGAGATGGCGGTGGCGCTGGCCGACATGGCCCTGTACGAACAGCTCGACCCCGGCTTCGTGGCGGCGCGCCAGGCCCAGCTCGCGACCGCGGCGCTGGTGGTGGCCGACCTGAACCTGCCGCTGGCCAGCGTCGAGGCGCTGGCCGAACACGCGCGCCGCACCGGCGTGACGCTGGTGCTGGTGGCGGTGTCGGAACCGAAGATGGCGCGCCTGCCGCAAGCGCTGTCCGGCGTGCGCCTGCTGATCCTGAACGCCGGCGAGCTGGCCGCGCGCGTCAAACGCGGCCTGGACGACGAAGCGGCCATCGAGGCCGCGATGCGCGAGGTGCAGGCCCAGGGCGCGCGCGACCTGGTCGTCACGCGCGGCGCGGCCGGCGTGCTGCTGACACGCGGCGATGCGGTCGAACGGCTGGCGGCGCCGGCGGCCGAGGTGGTCGACGTGACCGGCGCGGGCGACGCCTTCGCGGCCGCGCTGTGCTGGTCGCTGGCGCAGGCTGACACCGACGACGACCTGCTGCTGGCCTGCCGGCGCGGCCTGCACCTGTCGAGCCTGACCCTCGCCACCGCCGACACGGTGCGCGCCGACCTCGGCCCGGACACCTTCGGCGCCTTCGGCCCTGCCGTCGGCGCCATGAACATGCACACCCCAGAACAGGATTGACCATGCAAGCATTTCTCCAGTTTTCCCCGGAAGTCCAGGCCGCGCGCACAGCCGGCAAGCCGGTCGTCGCCCTCGAGTCGACCATCATCTCGCACGGCATGCCCTACCCGCAGAACGTGCAGACCGCGCGCGAAGTCGAGCAGCTGATCCGCGACGCCGGCGCGGTGCCGGCCACCATCGCCCTCATTGGCGGCAAGATCTGCATCGGGCTGTCCGACCAGCAGCTCGAGCTGCTGGGCCAGTCGAAGGATGCGCTCAAGGTCAGCCGGCGCGACCTGGCCTATGTGCTGGCGACCGGCAAGCTGGGCGCCACCACCGTCGCCGCCACCATGATCTGCGCGAAGCTGGCCGGCATCGAAGTCTTCGTCACCGGCGGCATCGGCGGCGTGCACCGCGGCGCCGAGACCAGCTTCGACATCTCGGCCGACCTGCAGGAACTGGCGCAGACCGGGGTGGCGGTGGTGTGCGCCGGCGTCAAGTCCATCCTCGACATCGGCCTGACGCTGGAATACCTGGAAACCCACGGCGTGCCGGTGGTGAGCGTGGGCCAGGCCGCCTTCCCCGCCTTCTTCACGCGCGACAGCGGCTTCACGGCCGACTTCCAGCTCGACACGGCGGAAGAACAGGCGCGCTTCATCCGCACCAAGTGGCAGCTCGGCCTGCAGGGCGGCGTGGTGCTCAGCAATCCGGTGCCGCGAGACGCCGCGATGGAAAGCGACGAAATCGGCGCCATCATCGCCCAGGCGCTGGACGAGGCCGAGGCGCAGGGCGTGAAGGGCAAGGCGGTCACGCCCTTCCTGCTGGCGCGCATCAAGGAGCTGACCGGCGGGCGCAGCCTGGCGACCAACATCGCCCTGGTCAAGCACAACGCCCTGGTCGGCGCGCAGCTGGCGGTGGCGCTGCAGCGCATCGCCCACGACTGACACCCTGTTCCGGGAACCCCGATGTCGATCGACCTGAAGCAGTTGCGCTACTTCCTGGCGGTGGCCGAAGAAAAGAGCTTCAGCCGCGCCGCCGAGCGCCTGCACATCTCGCAGCCGCCGCTGTCGCAGCAGATCATGAAGCTGGAGAGCGAACTCGGGGTGCGCCTGTTCGCGCGCACCACGCGCAGCTTCGAGCTGACCGTCGCCGGCCGCGCGCTGATGCAGGAAGCGGCCGACCTGCTCGGGCGCATGCGCATGACCATCGACACCATCCGCCAGATCGACCGCGGCGAAGTCGGGCGCCTGCGCGTGGGCATCGTCGGCTCGGCCATGTGGGGGCCGATCCCGGGCCTGCTCGAACAGTTCCAGAGCCAGTACCCGCGCGTGACCTGGAGCATCCATGAACTGGGGCCGAACGACCAGTGGGATGCGCTGCGCGCGCGCCAGATCGACGTCGGTTTCTGGCGCGAGCCGCGCATCGACGACGACGCGCTGCGCAACGCCAAGCTGCACCAGGAGCTGGCGTTCAAGGAGAGCTTCTGCGTGGCGATCAACGCGCGCCATCCGCTGGCGCAGCAGGACGACATCGAACTGATGGATATTGCGGGCGAGCCGATGCTGAGCCTGCACCTGGACCAGTCGGCCGAGCCGCGCTACCTGATCCAGTGCTGCGTGGCCGCCGGCTTCCAGCCGACCATCTTCCAGGAAGCGGCCGAGCCGCAGACGCTGCTGGCCATGGTCGGCGCCGGACTGGGGGTGGCGCTGATGCCGGAGACTACCAGCCGGATCGGCTGGCCGGGGGTGCGCTTCCTGCCGATCAGGCGCAATGCGCCGTCGGCGAATTTGTATATCGCGTATCCGGCCCAGGACGATGCGCCGGTGGTGCGGGCGTTCCTGAATATCCTGCACCCTTCATCCGACTAATCGACGGCCGCATGGACGCAAGGCCGTCGCGTGACTTCAATGCGTCGCGCCACCCACGTCGGCCACGTCCTCGTCCGCCGTCACCGCCACTTCCACCGCGATGCGCAAGCCGTCGATGATGTCCTTCAGCGCCATCGACGGCGGCCGTTCCGGGCGGTCGGCGGCCTGCTCGGGCAGGAAGGGCACGTGGATGAAACCGGCCTTCAGCGAAGTGTTGGCGGCGTGGTGCATCAGCCCGTAGAACACGTGGTTGCACACGAAGGTGCCGGCGGTCTGCGAGACCCCGGCCGGGAAGCCGCGCAGGCGCAGCGCGCGCACCACGGCCTTGATCGGCAGGGTGCTGAAATAGGCGGCCGGACCGTCGCCGATGATCGGCGTGTCGATCGGCTGGGCGCCGGCGTTGTCGGGCATCAGGGCGTCGTCGACGTTGATCGCAACGCGCTCCAGCGAGATCTCGGAACGTCCGCCGGCCTGCCCCACCGCGATCACGATGTCGGGATGGACGGCGCCCACCGCTTCCAGCAGGGCGACGTTGGCGCGCCCGAAGACGCAAGGCAGCTGGCGCGCCGCGACCTGGAAGCCGGGACCGCTCCAGCCGTCGAGCGCGCGCACCGCTTCCCACGAGGGGTTGAGGGCGGCGCCGTTGAAGGGCTCGAAACCGGTGAGCAGGATGGTCTTGGTAGTCGTGCTGGTGGTAGTGGTGGTCATGATCGGCTCATTGGTGCATCAGGAAGTACAAGAGGAAAATATTCGCAAGGAGCAGCGGCAAGGCAGTCGGCAGCTGGGCCTTGATCACGGCGTTGCGGTCGGACAGTTCGAGCAGCGCGGCCGGCACCACGTTGAAGTTGGCGGCCATCGGCGTCATCAGCGTGCCGCAGTAGGCGCTGAACATGCCGATCGCCGCCATCAGCGCCGGATTCGCCCCGTAGGCGCCGACCAGCACCGGAATGCCGATGCCACCCGCAATGACTGGAAACGCCGCGAAACCGTTGCCCATCACGACCGTCAATAATGCCATGGCGACGCAAAACGCGGCGCAGGCGATGAATTGGCTGTCGAGCGGGATCGCGGTGGTCACGACCTGGGCCACCGCCTTCCCTACCCCGGCCTCCGAAAACAGCAGGCCGAGCACGGCCAGCATATGCGGCAGCACCACCGCCCAGCCCATCGCGTCGACCAGGCGGCGCGCCTCGCGCACGCCCTGCAGCGGCGTGGCGCGCGTGACCAGGCAGGCCAGCGCCAGCGCCACCAGCGCGCCGCAGCCCATGCTCACCAGGGTCAGGTGCTTCTGGTCGAGCAGCGGGCGCAGGCCGATCGCGGCGTCCTTCAGCACCGTCGCGCCGAACATGGTCACCACCGGAATCGCCAGCGCCGGCAGCAGCAGCCAGTTGCCCAGGCGCGCGGCGGCGGCGCGGCGCTGCTCTTCCGGCGCCAGCCGCGGCCTGCCTGGCTTGACCAGGCCGCAGCCGGCCACCAGCGCCATCGCGATCATCAGGACGCCGGCGAGGGCCGGCGGCAGGCGCTCGCCGCACAGGTAGGCCACGGCGTACAGGCCCCAGAACAGCGCGGTGCCGAAGCGGCGCGGATGGCCGGCCTCGCGCAGCGTCATGACGGCGACGGCGGCGAACAGCAGGCCGACCAGCAGGTAGAAATCCTCGAGCGCGATCATCGGACGTCCTTCGCGCGGGCGAGCTCGCGGCGGATGCGCGCATCCAGGCGGCGCAGGTTCCAGGCGTGGATGATGAAGGCCGTGACCGCGGTCGGGATGCCCCACAACGCGATGTGCAGCGGGTCGACCTCGATGCCTTCGGCGCGCAGGATGGTCTGCATCAGCACGATGGCGCCGAAGGCCACGAACACGTCCTCGCCGAAGAACAGGCCGACGTTGTCGGTGGCCGCGCTCATGGCGCGGATGCGCTGGCGCAGCGCGTCGTCCAGTTCCACCCCGGCCTGGCGCGCCGCCGTCTCGGCCGCCGCTTCGGCCATCGGCGCGACCAGCGGGCGCACCATGTTCGGATGCCCGCCCAGGCTGGTCAGGCCGAAGGCCGCGGCCAGCTCGCGCGCGAACAGGTACACGGTCAGCAGGCGCCCGGTGGTGGCCGAGCGCACCCGGCCGATGGCCGACTGGGCGTATTCCTTCAGGCCGAAGCGCTCCAGCAGGCCGATCGCCGCCAGCGGCAGCAGCAGGATCAGCGGCAGGTTGCGGGTCTTGATGAAGGCCGTGCCGAGCGATTCCAGGATGTGCACGGGCGGCATGGCGGCGGCCGCGCCGGTGACCCCGCAGGCGGCGATCACGACCAGCACCGGGTTGGCGCGCAACAGGAATCCGGCGACGACCACGGCGATGCCGAGCAGCGGCCACAGGTTGACGGCGTTCGTCATGGATCTCCAGCTGAGTTCGAATAGCGGAAAGTTTAGCTCAGCACTATGAAATGTGAGATAAATGTTTCAAGCAAGTCGCTCCGCCGAACCGCTCCCTGCGGGACGACGCCGGCGTGGCTTTCATGCTGTCCGCGTACGACCTGCATGAAGGAGGCTCGAACACCTTGTGCGCACGCATGACGCCTCCGGCACCGCCGCGTAAGCTCAGTCCCGTTTTCCGTATCCCTTCGGAGGCCACATGAACCCCATCGCGACTTTGGCGCGCCGCACCCTGGCGGGCTTGCGCTCTGCACTGCGCTCTGCCCTGCCGGTCCTGTTTTCGGGGCTGGGCCTGGCCGCCTGCGGCGGCGACGTCGGCGTCGCCATCGGCATCGGCTGGTTTCCGGAGCACGAGCACCCCTGGCCCAACCATCCCGACTGGCCCGGCTGGCCGGACAAGCCGCAGGGTGCGACCGGCCTGTTTCCCATAGCCGGCGACGTCTGCGGCCTGTGCGGCGGCTCGCAGGACGGCACCGGCGCCGGCGCGCGCTTCGCCCTTCCCCAGGGCATCGCCGCCGACCAGGCCGGCATCCTTTACGTGGCCGAGCCGGACAGCGCCACGATCCGCCGCGTCACGCCCCAGGGCGTGACGACCACCCTGGCCGGCAGCCGCGGCGTGGCGGGCTATGCCGACGGCGCCGGCGCGGCCGCGCGCTTCAATACGCCCAGCCGGCTCGAAGCCGACGAGGACGGCAGGCTGTACGTGACCGATACCGGCAATTCGGCGATCCGCCGCGTCACCCCGGGCGGCGTGGTCGACACCGTCGCCGGCAACGGCACTTGCGGCAGCCGCGACGGCAACGGCGGCGCCGCCCGGTTCTGCAGCCCGCGCGGCATCGCGCTCGACCGCTGGGGCAACCTGTGGGTGGCCGACAGCGGCAACCACACGGTGCGCCGCATCGAACCGTCGGGCTATGTGTCCACCGTCGCCGGCAGCCCGGGCGTGTGCGGCAGCCGCGACGGCCGCGGCGGCGGCGCGCAGTTCTGCGATCCGCAGGACATCGAAGTCGACCAGTGGGGCAATGTGTACGTGGTCGACACCGGCAATTCGACCGTCCGCATGATCGACCAGGACGGCGACGTGACGACGCTGGCCGGCCAGCCGGGCCAGTGCGGCGCGGCCGACGGCGGCAGCGGCGCCTCGCGCCTGTGCGCGCCGGGCGGCATCGCGGTCGAGGGCAACGACCTGTACATCGCCGACACCGGCAACGCCACCATCCGCCGCATCAACCTCGACAACGTGACCAGCACCGTGGCCGGTGTGGCCGGGCGCCAGGCCCTCGTCCTGGGCGCCCTGCCCGGCAGCCTGGACCGGCCGATCGGCATCACGCTGGCGCCCGACCGCTCGCTGGCGCTGACCACGCACAACCTGGTGGTCAAGCTGCTGCCGGCCCGCTGAGAAGCCGGGCCCTTGGCCAGGCCCGCTCGACGCCAGGGTGGACGGCTTTGCCGTCCACGCGTCCAGGCCCGGCTTGCACCGCCGCAGAATGGGCATTCGAGGTCGGGGACCTCGAATGAAACGTGCCCACGCTGCGACAGGCTCTTGCTCAGGCCGGCCGCAGCGGCGTCGCCGCGCCCTCGCCGATCGCCGTGATCCACTGGCGCACGCTCCAGCGCTTGACCAGGCCGTTGATGACGTAAGGGTCGTTCCTGGCGAAGCGCTCGGCGGCTTCAGGCGTCTCGCCGCTGAACATCAGCAGCGCGGTATCGAAGGGCTCGGACAGCGGGCCGGCCAGCACCATCTCGCCGCGGTCGTGGGCTTCCCAGCCCAGCTTCAGGTGCTCGTTGCGGAATTCGCCGCGGCGTTCCAGGTAGTCGGGGGACAGTTCATACATCAGCAGGAAATGCACGGATACTCCTTCGTGGTCTGGTCGAAAAAATGTTCAAAAGAACCAGGCGAGTGTAACCGAAGACATTTCCCGCCTGGCTGTCCCGCGCCTCAGGCTGTCCCGTTCCGGACGCGGCTCCTGCGCTGCGCCGCCGCGCCCAGCAAGCCGAGGCCCGCCGCCAGCATCGCGTACGACGCCGGTTCCGGCACCGGCGTCAGCGGATCCAGGCGCAGCACGCCGCATACGCCCAGTCCGGCATTGCAGCCGTGGGCGGCGATCTGGCCGAAGTCGTTGATGCCGCGCGCGTCGTCGATGCGCCAGCCGGACGCCGGATCGAGCAGCGCGTTCAGGTCCATCATCACACCCTCGCGCCACACGAAGGCGCTGTCGGTGGTGGAAGCCCAGGTGCCGACGCCGACGATCATGCCGCTGTCGTTGATGGCCGTGGCGGCGGTCGCGCGTCCCGGGTAGAGGGTGCCGAGGTCGATCATCCTGCCGTTTTCGTAGAGGAAGGCGTGCGCCACGCCGCCGGCGTCGTCGGCGGTGCCGACGATCTGGCCGGCCTGGTTGATGGCGCTGGCCGAGGCGATGGCGCCGCCGAAATCGCCGAGGTCGCGCATCAGGCCGTTTTCGTAGAGGAAGGCGCGCGGCGAAGGATTGCCGGCCAGGTAGCTGAAACCCACGACCTGGCCGGCATCGTTGACCCCCTCCGCCCTGCTGCTGTTGCCGCCCAGCGTGCCGAGCGACTGCACCCCGCCCTGCGTGTAGACGGCGGCCTGGTTGTAGCCGCCGCAGGCTGCGCACCACATGTCGCCGGCCATCCACTGGCCGGACTGGCTGACGGCGCCCACGTTGCTGCGGCTCGAGGCCGGCGCAAGGTCGATCACCTGGCCGTCGCGGTAGAGGGTGGCGCGCATTTCGCCGCCGGCGGTTTCGGATTGGTAGACGATGTCGCCGGCGTGGTTGATGGCGCCGGCATTGGCGAGATTGCCGCCCAGCGTGGGCAGCCAGGCGGTGACGCCGCCGCGCTCGACGAAGCCGTGGTAATCCCAGCCCAGGTTCAGGATGCCGATGACGGAACCCTGGTTGTTGATCCCGGTAGGCACGACCCTGACGCCATCGGCGGCGGTGGTCATGACCGGCACCGCCCTATAGTCCGGCAAGGGCCCGGCCTGGGCCATGCAACAGACGGTGGATACCGCCACGGCTATTCCTGCACGCAACCATTGCCTCATTTCCAGTCTCCAGAACGGGGCATGCGGCCCGACCGATACGGTCGCCTGCTCGACGAGGGAAACCAGGACGGCCCGCTCCGGTTGCATCGGCGCGCCCGGCGCCGGATGGCATGTCGTGAGGAATCGGTCGGAAGCGGGCCCTGGCCTACCCCTTCATCATACGCCGCGTCAGCGGCCCCTGCCTTGCGCTTGCGCGCGCCGGGCCGCGGCCTGCGCCACGATGGCGGCGGCGCGCCGGCCGGCCTGGGCCAGTTGCTCCGGCGTCAGGCCGGCGCCGACCGCGTCGAGGAAGGGGCCGTTGAAGGGGATCGCATCCTGTTCGTCCATGCCGTCGAGCCGCACCATGATGTCGCGCAGCGCCATGCCATAGGCCAGCGCGCTCTCGCGGTCGGCGGCGATGGCCGGATTGCCGAACCAGAAGCCGGTGAACAGCACGTACAGGCTCGACCAGTAACCCTGCTCGGCATGCCCGCTCAGCAGAGCGTTGACGCGCGCCTTCCACTCCTTCACCAGCGGGTCTTCGGGCCGCGTGCTCAGCGCGCTGGGGTCGCCGAACGGGCCTTCCTCGACCATGGCCGCGAGCGCCGCGTCGATGCCGCCGCGGGCGGCGCGTTCGAGGTAGTCGATGCGCGCCATCTTCATGCGTTCCGTCAAACCGGCGCAGAAGCCGGCCGGGTCGGCGATGGGTTCGCGGATGCCGGCTTCCAGCGCGGTTTGCGCGTCCGGCAGGCCGCCGCTGCGCTGGAACACGGTGCATGCGTGCAGCAGCCACCAGGCGCGGTAGGCGTCCAGCGGCGCCGGGCTGGCCGCGAGTGCGTCGATACGGCTCGCCAGCGAGGGCGCCGGCACGCTGGCGGCGCCCTCCCCGGGCTCCTCGGTGGCGAGGTCGGCCGACAGCCATTGCGGCCAGGCGCGTGGCGCCCCGGCCGGCATTGGCGGGGCCGCGGCAAAGGAAGCGGAATCCGCTGCGAAAGGCGCAAGGCTGGCCGCATCGTGCCGCCACAGGGCCACGCCGAGCACCAGTCCCAGGCCCAGGCCGACTCCCAGCACCGCCAGTCCTTCCGCCATCCTCTTCACCGCCGCCGCCCTCTCATCCATAGCCTGTGCCCAGCCTAGCAAAGCCGCCCTGCCGCAACAATCTCCGCGCTGTAACAAGCTGTTGCAGGAATACCAATTTGGCATGGAATTTGCGATGCTTGCCTGCGTTTGATCTTCACCGCACGGAAAATATTCCAACGCAGAGCTACACTATGGGCATGAACACCTTGAGCACCCGAAACAAGATTGCGGCAGGACTGGCCGGCTTCGCCAGTATGGTCTGGGTCGGCCTGACGGCCGCGGTCGCGGCCAACCAGCGCCGCCTGGTATTCAATCCCACCGTCGAGCGCGAGGTAAAACATCCGCGCAGCAGCGGCCACCGCACCCGCCCGGTGGTGTTGCGCGCCGTCGACGGTACCCGTCTCTCCGGCTGGCTGATGACGCCGCAAGTGCCGGGCCCGCATCCGGCCGTCATTTATTTCGGCGGCCGCTCCGAGGAAGTGTCCTGGGTCGTGCGCGATGCCGGCAAGCTCTTCCCCGGCATGGCCGTGGTGGCCGTGAACTACCGCGGCTACGGCGAATCGCATGGGGTGCCGGCCGAGATTCACATGGTCGAGGACGGCTGCATGCTGTTCGACTGGATGGCCGCGCGCAGCCACGTCGACGCGCGCCGCATCGCCGTGGTCGGGCGCAGCCTCGGTTCCGGGGTGGCGGTGCAGGTCGCCAAGGAGCGGCCGGTGCATTCGGTGGTGCTGATCACCCCCTACGATTCGATCCTGGCGATCGCCAAGCGCAAGTTCCGCGTGATGCCCATCGAGTACCTGCTGCGCCACCGCTTCGAGTCGATCAAGTACGCGCCCGCCCTCAAGGCGCCAACCTATGTGTTGCGCGCGCTCCACGACGACATCGTCCCCCATTCGCACACCGACCAGCTGGTGGCCAAGCTGGCAAAACTGCGCGCCGACGACATCGTGCCGGCCTCCGATCACCTGAACATCCCCTACCTCGAGGACACCCAGGCGCGCATCGCGCGCTTCCTCACCAGCCAATTTGCCCTGCCGGTCGAGGCGGTGCGCGAGGATGGCGCGGCGATCGCCGCCGCCACCGACGTGGCCGTCGCCCAGGGCGGCGCCGGCGCCGCGGTGCTGGCCGCCTCGGTGGCCGGCATCGCGGTCGCGGCCGGCGCTGCCGACGGCGTCACCGCGCTTGCCGTCACCGCCGCCGGGAGCGAACTGGCCGGCGTCGCCGCCGCCAAGGTCGCGCCCGCCACCGCCCTGCCGCTGGCCGGCGGCCCGGCTGCCTGAAGCGTTTTCCAGGCGCGCCATCGTCCATACAGGGGCATTTTTCGCGTCTGTACGCAGCGCGAAATCTGTGGTTTTCCGTGAGAAACCGCCAAAAGTTGTCGCTATTTATATTTCAACTAAATAAATTGCGAAGTAAAATCATATTTGCCACGAGTAAACAGGCTGCTGCATAGTTGTAAAGTAAAGCTGAGCTGCGAAGGTCGAAGTTTCCGATGCGCAGCAACGCGGGGGGCCTCACTGCCTGCTTGCGCCGATGCGACGAGACAGCCTGGTGCGCAACAGCGCGCCGGCGGCCCTGACTGCGATACAAACCGTTAGCAAGGATTTCACCAGGTTCGACACGCTCCGCCAGCGCCGCGGCGCCCTGCCTTTTCCGGTCCTTGCGTAGCGGATGCTGGGCTGTCATTGCTTGCGTTGCGCCGGTTACAATAGAGGATTCCCAGGAGCCAAACCATGAATTTCAAGCAAGTCGGCATCATCATCGCTGCCTTGTGCGTCGCCGGCGCCACCAGCGCCCGCGAAGTGCCGAAGTATGCCGTCGTCTACGATGCCGGCGGCAAGTTCGACAAGTCGTTCAACCAGTCCGCCTCCGAGGGCGTGGAGCGCTTCAAGAAGGAAAACGGTCTCAAGGTCTTCGAGGCCCAGGCCAGCACCGATACCCAGGCCGAACAGGTCCTGCGCGCGCTCGCGCGCAAGAAGGTGGAACTGATCGTCTCGATCGGCTTCTCGCAGACCCAGGCCGTGCAGAAGGTCGCGGCCGAGTACCCGAAGATCCACTTCGCCATCATCGACGGCAACGCCGTCGGCAAGAACATCAATTCGATCCTGTTCAAGGAACAGGAAGGCTCCTACCTGGTCGGCATCGCCGCGGCGATGGCCGCGAAATCCGGCAAGGTCGGCTTCGTCGGCGGCATGGACATTCCCCTGATCCGCGCCTTCGCCTGCGGCTACGCGCAGGGCGCGAAATCCGTCAATCCGAAGATCGAGATCCAGCAGAACATGGTAGGCACCACCGCGGCGGCCTGGAACGACCCGGCCAAGGGCGGCGAGCTGGCGCGCGCGCAGTTCGACCGCGGCGCCGACGTCGTGTTCGCCGTGGCCGGCGGTTCCGGCCTGGGCGCCATCCAGATGGCCAAGGCCAAGGGCAAGCTGGCGATCGGCGTCGACTCGAACCAGAACGGCGTGCAGCCGGGCGCGGTCCTGACCTCGATGGTCAAGAACGTCGGCAACGCCGCCTACGACGCCTTCACCGCGGCGAAGAACGGCCAGTTCACGCCGGGCGTGAGCTACAAGGGCCTGAAGGAAGGCGGCGTCGAATGGGCGCTGGACCAGAACAACCGCGCCCTCGTCTCCGCGGCGATGGAACAGCGCATCGCGGCCGCCAGGACCGACATCATCAGCGGCAAGCTGAAGGTGGTCGACTATCGTACCGGCGGGTCCTGCCCGCAGTAAGCCACGATTCACCCATACTCATGAAGCGCGCCGCGCCGGTATCGAACCGGCGCGGCGCTTTTTTAGAATGCCTCCATTTTTTACCGACACCAGACCGCTATGCAGCCAGCCGTAGAATTTCGCAACATTAGCAAAGCCTTCGGGGCGGTGCAGGCGAATGCCGACGTCAGCTTCTCGATCGCCAAGGGCTCGATCCACGGCGTGATCGGGGAAAACGGCGCCGGCAAGTCGACCCTGATGAGCATCCTGTACGGCTACTACAACGCCGACAGCGGGCAAGTCCTGGTCGACGGCCAGGCGCAAGACATCCGCACCAGCCACGAAGCCATTGCACTGGGCATCGGCATGGTCCACCAGCACTTCATGCTGGTCGAGAACATGACGGTGCTCGACAACGTCATGCTCGGCAACGAGGGCGGCTTCAAGCTGGCCGCCAGGCGCGGCGCGGTGGAAGCGACGCTGCGCGAGATCTGCGCGCGCTACCGCCTCGACGTCGATCCGCTGGCGACCGTGCACGACCTGTCGGTCGGCGCCCAGCAGCGCGTCGAGATCCTCAAGCAGATCTACCGCAGCGCCGAGATCCTGATCCTGGACGAGCCCACCGCCGTCCTGACCGCCCAGGAAACCGCCTCGCTGTTCGAGATCCTGCGCCTGTTCAAGGAACAGGGCAAGACCATCATCCTGATCACCCACAAGCTGCAGGAAATCATGGACATCACCGACGAGGTGACCGTGATGCGCGCCGGCCGCGTGGTCGGCGCCGTGCAGACCCGCGACACCTCGAAGGAACAGCTGGCCAACATGATGGTCGGCCGTCCGATCCAGAGCGAGCTGCCGCGCGGCCCCTACCAGCCGGGCGCCGAGGTGCTGAAGGTATCCGGCTTGCAGCTCAAGGACGCCAACGGCGTCGCCCTGCTGTCCGACATCGACTTCACGCTGCGCGCCGGCGAAGTGGTGGCGATCGCCGGCGTGTCCGGCAATGGCCAGAGCGAGCTGCTCGAGATCCTGTCGGGCATGCGCCTGCCGAGCTCCGGCAGCGTCGAATTCCTCGGCCAGCCGCTGCCCTATGCCGGCCGCGCCAACGCCGACGGCCTGCCGGCCGCCTTCCGCGGACTCGGCATCGGCCACGTGCCGGAAGACCGCCTGCGCGACGGCGTGATCAAGGATTTCTCGGTCATGCAGAATACCGTGTTCGGCTACCAGGACCAGGGCGACGTCAAGGGCCGCTTCGGCCTGTTCGACTTCAAGAAGATCGCCCAGCGCTGCGCGGGACTGATGCGCGATTTCGACGTGCGTCCGAACAATCCCGACCTGCGCATCGGCCTGCTTTCGGGCGGCAACCAGCAGAAGGTCGTGATCGCGCGCGAAGTGGCGGCCTGCCCGAAGCTGATGCTGGTCGGCCAGCCGACCCGCGGCGTCGACATCGGCACCATCGAAAGTATCCACACCCAGCTGCTGCGCCTGCGCGACGAAGGCGTCGCCATCCTGCTCTCGTCGGTCGAGCTGGAAGAAGTGCGCGCGCTGGCCGACCGCATCATCGTGATGTCCGGCGGCCGCATCACCGGCGTGCTGCCGGTCGACGAATTCGACACCACCCGCATCGGCCTCTTGATGGGCGGCTTGCACAAGTCCTGATCCAACATGAAAAAGACTGAACTCCCCCGCTGGGCCACAGGTTTCGTCCTGCCCATCCTGAACCTGCTGTCGGCGCTCGTCATCGCCGGCTTCGTCATCCACCTGCTGGGCGAAAGCCCGCTCGAGTCCCTCGAGATCCTGGTCGACAGCGCCATCGTGAATCCGGAAGGCCTGGCCTACACGATGTTCTACGCCTCGACCTTCATCTTCACGGGTCTCGCGGTCTCGATCGCCATGCAGGCCGGCCTGTTCAACATCGGCGCCGAAGGCCAGATGTACGTCGGCGGCCTCGGCCTGACGCTGGCGATGCTGGCATTCGACGCCAGCCTCTCGCCCTGGCTGCTGATCCCGGCCGGCATGATCGGCGCGGCGCTGTTCGGCGCGGCGTGGGCCTTCCTGCCCGGCTACCTGCAGGCCAAACGCGGCAGCCACGTGGTGGTCACGACCATCATGTTCAACTTCATCGCCGCCAGCCTGATGAACTACCTGATCCTCAAGATGATCCCGGTGGGCGAGCAGAACCCGGCCTCGCGCGTGTTCTCCAGCGCCGCCGAGCTGCCGCTGCTGACCAGCTGGTTCCCGGTGCTGGGCGACACGCCGCTGAACATCTGCTTCCTGCTGGCGATCGTGGCCCTGGTCATCTACGGCCTGGCCGTATGGCGTTCGTCCTGGGGCTACAAGCTGCGCGCCACCGGCCTGAACGCGCACGCCGCCCACTATGCCGGCGTGAAGATCAGCCGCACCATCATCGTCACGATGCTGGTCTCGGGCGCGCTGGCCGGCCTGGCCTCGGTGAATTCGATCCTCGGCTCGACCCACTACCTGTCGCTGAATTTCCCGGCCGGCGCCGGCTTCATCGGCATCGCCATCGCGCTGATGGGGCGCCAGAACCCGGTCGGCATCTTCCTGTCCTCGGTACTGTTCGGCGCGCTGATCCAGGGCGGCTTCGACCTGTCGCTGGAAAAACCGAACATTCCGCAAGAGACCTTCATCTTCATCCAGGGCCTTATCATCCTGTTCTGCGGCGCGATGGAGCATTTCTATGCGCCGGCCCTCCTCAAGCTCATCAACCTCACCGGCAAGAAGGCGGCCTGACATGGAAGACTTCCACATCGCCAGCATCATCGTCTCCACCATCCGCAACGCACCGGTGCTGATGTTCGCGGCCATGGCCGGCCTGTTCGCCGAACGCTCCGGCGTGGTCGACATCGGCCTCGAAGGCAAGATCCTGGCCTCGGCCTTCGTCTCGGCGGCGGTCGCCTATTCGACCCAGAACCCGTGGTACGGCATCGCCGCCGGCATCGCCGTCTCGGTGGCGCTGGCCATGGTGCAGGCCTTCGTCGCCATCAACCAGAAGGGCAACCAGCTGGTGTGCGGCATCGCGATCAACATCGCCATGAGCGGCCTGACCTTCGTGCTGGCGCAGTTCTTCTTCCAGCAGGGCGGCCGCACCCCCGACCTGGGCGGCGCGCGCATGGCCGACGTGGTCCTGCCCGGCACTGCCGCAATGGAAAACATCCCCTTCATCGGCTGGCTGTACGGCCACGTGATCGGCAACCAGTCGGTGCTGGTCTACCTGGCCTTCCTGCTGGTGCCGATCGTGCACTGGACCCTCTACCACAGCCGCTTCGGCCTGCGCCTGCGCGCCTGCGGCGAGAACCCGCACGCGGCCGACGCCGCCGGCGTCTCGGTCGAGCGCACCCGCTACCTGGCCATGCTCGTGGCCGGCGTGCTGTGCTCGTTCTCGGGCGCCTATCTCGCCATCGTCCAGAGCGGCTTCTTCCTGCGCGACATGTCGGCCGGCGCCGGCTACCTGGCCCTGACCGCCCTGGTGTTCGGCAACTGGCGTCCGCTGTACACGGTGCTGGGCTGCCTGATGTTCGGCATGTTCGGGGCGATCCAGATCCAGCTCGAAGGCGTCGACCTGCCGGTGGTGGGACGGATTCCGGGCTCGCTGATCCAGATGATTCCGTATGTGGTGACGGTGGTGGTGCTGGCGGGGCTGATGGCCAAGTCGGTGGCGCCCAAGGCCATCGGCAAGCCCTTCGTCAAGTCGCGTTAAAGCGAACGTGCGTTGAACGCGTGGACGGCATGGCCGTCCACGTTACCTGGGGTGGACAGCTTGCTGTCCACGCGTCCAGGCAGCTTTACCTTCCCCTACTCGTTCGCATAGGCCCGCGTTCCGGAGCGCGCCAGCGTCCACGCAAACCCCACTCCCGCCGACGTCCCCGTCGACTTGCGCATCAGCGGACTATCCTCGTTCGCCGCGCCCGAATACGAATCGACGCGCACGAAGCCGAACAGGCGCACGTCCGGATTCAGGCGCCAGGTGCCCGACACGCCCGTGCGCACCAGCAGCAGGCCGGCGTCGGCCTGGTAGGCCGGGCGTTCCGCCGTCGCGTACTGCGGAGCGACTTCATAGAAATAGCGGTTGATGCGGCGGTCGCCGAAGACCGCCGCCAGCTGGGCTTCGAGCGTCCAGCGCGCCTGTTCCCCACGTTTTTCCCAGACCAGGCGCGGCTCCGCCGTCCAGCCCTGGCGGCGCAGCCCGCCCCTGCCCTCGATCACCGCGCGCAGCGGCAGCTCGGCGCGCAGGCGTCCGGACTCGCCCAGGTCGGCGAATTTGTACTTTACGCGCGGGCCGAATTCGACCAGGGTGCCCAGGTCCGGCATGCCGCGGCGGGCGTCGATGTCGTCGGACTTGGCCGGCAGCGAGCCGGAAAAGCCGATGTCGAATTCGACCTTGTCGGTATTGAGCAGGCGCGCGCCGATGCCGTTCTGGTCGGCGCGGAAGATCTTGCCGCGGTAGATCAGGTAGGGCAGCGCCAGGCCGCGATGTTCGCGGTCATCGGAACCCGGATAGGCGGGCGTGGAAAAACCGGCGGCGCCGATGCCGGCTTCCCACAGCGGCAGGTTGCGCTCCTGGGGTTCGGCGGCGGCAGCGGCGCCGGCGCCGAGCAGGATGGCAGGCAGGATCAGGGCAAGGCTCTGGGGTCGCGTCATGATGGTCGTGATGGTGAGTGGACGACATCATTCTAGCCTTGGGCATCAATACGCAGCGCAGAAAATATGCAGCGTGGAGAATAAGCAGGGAAGAAAATACGCAGAGCAGAAAATATGCAGTGCAAAAACACGCAGTGCAAAATACGCAATGCAAAACACGCAGCGAAAAAACACGCAACGCAAAAACACGTCGCCCCTGCGCAGGCAGGGGTCCAA
>Ga0265798_10001487_pt1 | contig 36424 bp, 22 predicted proteins | sample P3T30metagenome_FD_192430 | JGI IMG/M metagenome (GOLD analysis project Ga0265798, IMG submission 192430) | Plant litter microbial communities from East Loma Ridge, Irvine, California - P3 T30 | ecosystem: Environmental > Terrestrial > Plant litter > Unclassified | place: USA: California...
AACCTCTTCCAGCGTGTACTCCCCTCGATGGTCGATGTGTAGGGCAAATTTGATGGGTGTATCCACTACCGACGCCCAGGTCCATGAGGGTGCAAAGTAATCTTGTTCAGCGTCATGTGAACTAGCGTCGAACTTCGAGATGTCCCAGCCGTACGGAGCGTGGACATACCAACACAATCCCCTGAACAGATCTTCCCGCCACAGCCCTGCACCATACTCGCAGCCAAACTGCTTGTGTAACAGACCGGCGAGACCGGCGATTGCAAGCAGCTTGTCAGTAGAGACCGTCAAGGCTCTTTCACTGTACTGCTCTACCACGTCGTACCAATTCTTGAAATGCGGCCATCTACCATGGCGCTTGCTACTAACCTCAACTTCTCTAGAGAGGCCAGAAGACGACAACAGTAGCCGCATGATATCCAGTCCTTGGTGGGATATGGTTCCGGAGTTCAAGGCAGAGGACCTGTTGGGTTCAATTCGCCTACATGGACGATGTTCGGATAATTGAACCGTTCTACATCGCCATTGAACCTCGTTGGGGGTGAATATGAGTTGCTTCTGGCTTAGAATCTGCTCCTGTAGAACCCACCCTAAGTTTACGCGTTAGAAGAAAGGCCAGATTCCGGTCCAGAGCAACGTTACCTCTTTTGGAAAGTGGATTTTCGCTAGGATGAGAGTGCAGCGGCTGCGGATAGAAGACCGCGAACTCTTTCCGCTCTGGCTCTTCACGCTCATTGACAGTGACAACTACATCGCACGGCTTTAGCCGGTGTCCATCTCGACACGACCACAGACCGGCGTCTGTATCTGTTCCACTCGCAGCAAAGATCGTGATCGTAGCGTTCTGGTATATACTTCCCATCTTTGACATCTCCCTTTGTACATCAGCAGGATCATCTTGTACCATACAGAGCGCATCAATCCACAAAAACTGATAGCCAAGTTTGTGTGCGACTTCGCATGCTTCCTCGAACGTCGCAGGCATTTCTTCTATGGGAAGCTGAGTTTGGAATGCTTCGTAGCGGTGCGTGGTGTTCAGCAGTTTCTTTCCTTCGCCCCAGCAGTAGCTGAGTGCAATGTACTCGCCGCGCTGACCGCACGTCTCCCATATGTGCAGATTCTCTAGGTTCCCGACATCTATCACGCGGGTTGGTAAAGGTGCGTTTAAGTCTGACGGTGAGCGCGTGCTGCACTCTTCGTGAACATGGGCACAATCGTGTATCCAGATCTTCATCAATTCGATATTGTTGGCCGAAGCTGTATCGTTGTCGTTCAACTCGGGAGGCAAGCCCAGCGTCTTTGGCCAGGAGCGAACAAATAGATCACGCAAGTGATCTGACTATGTCAGCTTGATGTTTGAACACTTCCCCTGACGTCGTGTGCATATACCCGGAAGCGGTTGCTTCAATTTCAATTGGCCGTACCTCCTACCACACTCAACCACAATGTGGGATTCAGATATCCAGCTATTTTCACCTTTACCATGGTGAGACGAGCTATGTCTGGACCTACGTAGAATAACAGAAGAATTTACGTCTTCGGCTTCTTCAACCGGCGTCTCATCCCCAGACGATTCATCTATCGTTTGTAAATTCTGGTCAATGAGGAAGCACACACGGCAGCCATTGTCCGCAGAAGATTGGAGCGCAGCAAGGGAGGGTTGATGGGTCATGGAACATTGAAGTGACCCATTTGGCCCAGTACGTTTTGACCGTGGAAAATTGATGTTTTGACAAAATGAACAAAGAGACATGTTGTTTGTAGGCGCTCAGGCTTCTAAAGAGCAGCGATGGTATGATGCGGAACGTTTGGTGATTGGGCTGTCCTGTCGGCATGCGTCTAATGGGGCTCAGAAGAGTGCTGGTATCAAGGGTAAAATGCCATTGTTAAGCACGAGTTATGAGGAATGATGGGAGATACTGCGACTGTCGCTATGATAGAGGCAGAGACTTTCGTTTCCAGCGCCACGTATTGAGGCTGTGCGGGGATCGATTAGCGCTGACTGCCGCGCCTCACATCCCAGTTGATACAATATTCACCTGCACCTGCAGCCTGGAGACATGCAATGGTCACTTTGCGAGCCTCAGGATCGTGAAGCTGTGAGTTGGTGCGTCAGTGCAACTCGTGGAAGGCACTGGAACATTCTCGGGCCGATCCGCCGAACTTCACAACAATGACGCCTTACTTACGCCGCCTCGACCCCAAACCGCATCTGGCACCCATCACCGAAGAACAAGCATGTCAAACACATCGGAGCATTCCGATTGCCTCAAGTGGCCCTCGTGCCTGGAGATCGCACAGTCTCGACGATATTTGCCGAGCTACCACATCTAGCGCACTCGATAGCCGTCGTCATGACGTACGCATGGAGTACTTCTGGTCAATGCCGGCGTTTGGCTTGCAACCGCTTAGAAATACAGAATGATTTGTACTGGTTGACGTGTTTGTACAGCAGGTTCATTCTCTCATAAGGTGATAATTCAGGTACACTAGCGAACGTCGCGTTTGTATATATTCTGCTTCACTTCCCCTTCGTGCCGTGTACTTACCTGATACTGAACTACTCTTCATACTTTCTCCCACTAGACATTTCCCACACATTACACACACCAAACGTACACTCACACCACTACCACATCCACAATCATGGGACCACGACGATATGAGGCAGAGAAGAAGGACTTCTCACCTCTGGCACAGCCTCTGGAGTTTACCTTCGCCAACAAGACAGCACAAAACCGATTCCTAAAGGGCGCCATGACCGAGCGCCTCTCATCATGGGATCCCCAGAACCTCGAAGCCCGCGGTGTTCCCTCAAAGAACCTCATCAACGTCTACCGACGATGGGGCGAAGGCGAATTCGGCGTCATCCTTACCGGCAACATTATGGTCGAGTACGACCACCTCGAAGCAGCCGGTAATCCCATCATCCCACGAGGCTCGCCATACTCCGGCGAGCGCTTCGAAGGCTTCAAAGAACTAGCCACCCAATCCAAGAAGCATGGATCCCTAATCGTCGGCCAAGTCAGCCACCCCGGCCGTCAAGTCGCCGAAAATATCCAAAAGAAGCCCATTTCTGCCTCAGACGTCCAGCTCGAAGGCGACGTCATGGGCATGACCTTTGCAAAGCCACGTGCTGCCACCGACGAAGACATCAAGAACATCATCGAGGGCTTCGCACACGCAGCCGAGTATCTCGAGAAAGCAGGCTACGACGGCATCCAGCTGCACGGCGCTCACGGCTACCTCCTCGCGCAATTTTTGTCGCCAAGCACTAACCGCCGCACCGACAAGTACGGCGGCTCGCTCGAGAACCGCGCGCGCCTCATCATCGAAATTAGCCAGGAAATTCGCCGCCGCACATCCAAGTCGTTCATCGTCGGCATCAAGCTCAACTCGGTCGAGTTCCAAGAGAAAGGCTTCGATACCAACGAGGCTGCGACACTGTGCAAGTTGCTGGAGGATAACTCGTTTGACTTTGTTGAGCTGTCTGGCGGTACCTATGAGCAGCTTGCGTTCGGACACAAGCGCGAATCCACCAAGAAGCGCGAAGCTTTTTTCCTCGAGTTCGCCGAGAAAATCACGCCCTCGCTCACCAAGACGAAGACGTACGTTACCGGCGGCTTAAAGACGGCGTCCGCTATGACCGACGCGCTGCAAACTGTCGACGGCGTGGGTCTCGCGCGACCCGTGTGTCTGGAGCCTGAGCTACCGCGTCAGATCATCTCTGGTGAGGTCGACGCTGCGATTGATCAATTAACTGACGACAACGACTTCGGTATCACGAATGTCGCGGCTGGTACGCAGATCAGGCAGTTGGGCAAGGATCAGCAGCCGATTGATCTGAGTGACAAGGGCAACTTTGAGGGCTTCCAGAAGGATGTTGGCACGTGGCAGAAGGGGCTTGCGGAGGATGATAGGAAGTTTGGATATGTGGATATTGAGAGCGTGAAGAGTGTGCCGTATGGGACGGCTAATTAAATGACCTTTGATGGAGCTGGCTGTAAGATGGTGGAAGATGGATTACTTTAGATGACCAATTTTTTAGAACTAGGAGCACACCAATGGACGTGCTGTGTACCTGACCTGCGGACATCCAATTTCATTCGTCAACACCATTGTTTCGCCGTTTCTCAACTTCTCTGCGACCTGCGAACTGAAGCAAGATGCACACCTTGCGTCCTTGGCCTTGTGCCTGACTTACATCAACGACTGAATGCGAATTGTGTCTCAAGGATCGTCATGTGTCAGCATTGCTCACTACTGGGCAACATCTGGGGTCAGCGGGTAGGCAAGGGTAGCTACATACACAAACGAAGGGTAGCTACATACACAAACGCAAAGCCAGAGGTCTAGACTTCCCGCGATAATGAGACAGCTGGGAGTCGCCATGACTTACTCAGGGAGGAGAAGTGTTCAAGAAATGGTGAAAGTATTGTAGATGCTGTATTATTATGCTGTGTAGCTATAGCTACAAAGTGACCTGGGTATTCCCGAGAACAACCAACCCCCAAACGCCAATGCTTTTACACAAATCACCGTCATGATCACCTTCCACCATCCCAAGCCCATACCACACCACCCCCACTCCCACTCCCCCCATCCAGCCTTCTACTTCGCCGCAAACCTCGACCTCCCCCTCAACTTCTCCCCAAAAAAGAACAACGCAAACACCCCCGCACTACACCCAACCGTCAACCCGCCCAACAACGAAATCCCCCTCCCAACTCCCAAATTATGGAAAAGCGGATAACTGAAATGAATCGCACCGGCGGCCAACGCACTCCTCGCGAAATCATTCCCCGCAAACAAACTCGCCGCGTACTGCGGGTACACGAGCGGCAAGTACAAGAATATACACTGGATGATGAGGAAGATGCCAATGGTGGTGATTACGATGCCGATGCACGATGCGATCCAGTGGATGTCAGGCCGCGATGTCCAGCCGAATATGAATAGGCCAATAGGCACGAGAAATGTTACGAAGAGGGCGGGGATCAAGCGGCGCTCCGGGGCGCCGAGACCGTTTTGGCGGATATCTGGCTCGACGATGTAGTAGATGTACCACCAGTACCACGTTGTTGCGAGCACGACGCCGACGGTGACGCTGAGGAAAGTTAAGCCTAGTTCGCCGAGATTGAAGCCGTACATTTCGTTGTAGACGAGTGGGAAGGCTTCGAAGAAGGAGTAGAAAATGCCGTAGATGATGGCTGTATACACGGCTGTGAATGCAATACTAGGGTCCAGGAGCATGAGTTGGAATGGGCGCCAGAGCGCTTCGATGGCGACGTCGCGGGCGGTCATTTTCGCTTGGTCGATTTCGGACTGCGACTTGAGGTTTGTGTCGCCGGTGAGTTTGCGGAGGCGTTGGGCGCGGCGGAGGAGGATGGTTGCGCTGCTGGTTTCTGGGAGGAAGAAGAAGAGGGCGAGGAAGATGGGGCCGTTCATCCAGAGCATTTCCCAGAGGGACCAGCGCCAATTTTTGGCGGCGACGCTGAAGCCGGATATGATGGGGCCGAGGGCTGGGCCACATGTCGCCTAAGATAAAGTCAGACATCGTCTCAAGTATAGATCGAAGGTACTTACTGCGAAAGCCCAGAGCGAGAGCACATACGGCAACTTGATAAGGCTATACACATCCTGCAGCGTCGCCCCACCTGTCGCCAAACAAGGGCTCCCAAAGAAGCCCTGCAAAAACCTCAACACCACCAGTCCCGCAAAGTTATCCACCAGCGCCGTCGGCACCAGCAAAATAACAAAGATAGCATAGCTAATAATATACGGCGGATTCCGTCCAATAATCGGAATCTCGCTCAGTGGGGAAAAGAGCAATGGCCCAATACCGTACGCGAGAACATACATCGACAGCCCCAGACTCGCGGCGCCAATCTCGACGCCAAAGCGCTCCATTACGCCTGGTATACTGGGCGAGTAGATGGCTGAGCCCATGTACACGCCCATGGTGTATGTGAGTATCTGCGCGAGGACGATGGCTTTTTTCCCGAAGGTCCAGTTCTGGGGGTTGGCGGGGTCGTCGGTGGAGTACCAGTCGACGAGAATGGTTCCATCGTCGAGTTGCTCGGGCTCAATGGGGCGGGTGGGGCCGCGCTCGATGGACGCGAGTGAGAATTGCTGCTCAAGATCTGCGCGGGATATGGATTTTTGGAGAGCGGTACGCGTGCCTACGCGTGAGATCTGGGTGCGTGTGGTGTGGGATGTGCGTGCGGTTTGGATCTTCTCGAGGTCTGAGCCGTCTTCGCTGCTAAGGTCTTCTGCTTTCTCGAGTACAGTTTCTGGGTCTGGGAGCACGACTTCTTCTGTTGCTGGGCCTTCGGGGGCAGGCGCTGCTGCGGTTGACGATGTGGAGAGGCGCTTGGGTTGTGGGCGAGTTGCGCGGTTGTAGGCGGTGGGGATCTCGAAGTCTGCGCGCTCTTCTGGGTAGAGGAAGACGCGGTTGTTGGTGAAGTATCTGACGATTTGCCCGAATGGGGCGTCCCTGATCAGGGCGGCCATTAGGGTGGTGGTGGTGCGGAGTCAGATGGAATGTGCAGTCAGTGGAGGTGGATTGGAGTGAACCTGTATAAGGTTGGAGAGATCTCGTTGTTTGTCGTGATGAAGTGAAGTGCCAAACAAAGCAGCAGGTACGACACATACTTATCCAACTTACCCTCCCTCACATACAATCCCTCTCCTCCATGCACATGGACGAACAAAACCTACCACAGTGGAGAAAACGCCTACTCCCGCACGTAAGCACCCACATCTCACAAAGCATCTTTACAAATCGCATGCCCAAAAAGCTTAACCCAGCATCTCAAGTAAGGAGCTCTAGTGATTCGCTGACTTGCATGAAACCATACATTGGCACGCAAGATGCAAAGACTGTTGTCTAATCACCTTTTACTAAGCCCGCTAAACCAGCCAATCCCAGTCTACCTGACATGCAGAAGCACCCTTGTCCTCACTCTGCATCGAGCCTAGACACACCCCAAACAAGCATCGCGTATTCTCGAATTTCTAATCACCTTCTTGCTACCTCCGGTGTCGACGTCATACCACCATGGTGCTGACTTCTTTCGTCCGCTTGTGAATCACACAAACAACGGGGCTACCTAATATGAGACCAACGTCTCATTCCATGCGCTTGGAAGGAGAAAAGTTTCTCGTGCGGATTTAATACAACTACATCTACTCCGTCTGTCGTGATCGCATCCTTACTGAAAAAAACGGTGACAATGTCGTCGTATCTCCGACCTCCAAATTCATCATGTCACTGCATCTCAAGACAGATAATATAACGTGAAGTATCGGGAGAAGAGATGACTGAACTGCTTATCATCTTTTCAAATTATGCTCATCTCATCTCATCTTCAACCCGTCGCATCGCACCGCGTCGCTCAACTACATCTCCAAATCCCGTACACATACAACCATACAAAAAGATCCCCAGAAAGATAAGCCACTCCAGTATATGCCATGCCCACAACCCAAACTCAATGATTTTCCCATCCCATCCCATCCCACTTCGCTCGAGAACCCAAATATAGTCTCGGGGTATCGCTTGACAACGCCTTTCCATGCCATGCAACGCAACGCAACAACGCAATAAATATCCCTGCCCTCAAAAAAAGGTCATGCAATAACAATAAACTCTCCCCGATAGCGTTTCTCAAACGGCCATCCTACCGCCGTCTCTTAACATCCCCATGCCCCCCCAAATCCCCCATCTCGCGCCCACGCTTACGCTCATCCTGACTCCCATTCCCATTCCCATTCCCACTTCCACCACCACCTTCACCACGACTCCTCCGCTCATCACCCCGTCGACTCCCATCCTCACGCGATCGCCTACTCGATTCGCGCGGCTCGCGCTCCCGCTCACGTCGAGAATTACCATCTCGCTCGCCGCCGCGTTTCTCACGGCGCTCGCGGTCCTCGCCTTCGGTGCGGGGTGGTGCGTTGCGACTTGGGCGTTCGCGCTCGCCGCCCGGTGAGCGGGATCGATCGCGTGCTGAGCGTCTGCTTTCGCGGTGTGTGCGGGGCTCTTCGGCTGGTGCGGCTTCGATGCGGGTAGGTGGGTTGTCGGACCTGCTGCTGCGTCCGTGTTGGGCGTCGTTGCGCCCGGTGGGTAGGGAAGCATGCGAGGGCGGAGCCATAGGATTCGTGGTGTTGACCGCTGGGTCTGCGGTGCCATTCGCACGCGTCGCTCCACGGCCGCGCACAGGCGGGTTCACTGGTGGGCCAGATCGATCATCAGGCGTAGGCGCGTTCTGTGACAGCACGCTTTGGATCGCGCCGTACTGGTGTCTACTTGGTCCTCGGGGTCCGGCAGGTCCTGTTGGGGGCCCTCGACCGACTGGTGAAGGTGGGGGACCTTGTGCTGCTCGACCACCACCTCGCGGTCCGCTCGGTGCATTTGACATGTTGGTCTGCAGAGGAGGAGCCGGGCCTGAGCGCTGAATGTTCTCCATACGACTTGGGTGAACACTAGCAGATGGCGTAGACGCAGCAGGGCCGGAAGGCGGAGTCGGTGTCGGCGCCTGCGATTGCAACTGTGGCTGTGGCCGGTCGCCTGGAGTTGTCAGAGGCTGCGAGCCGACTTGCGAATTGCTGAACGTACTTCGTGGCCCAGATGGTGGCGTCGGGTCTGCTGGCTGATTCAAGCGACCGTAGTTGGGATCCTGTGCTCGCGCAGGACGTGGGGGCTGAAAAGCCTCGCGCGGAGCACTGGATGGCTGAACAGGGTCGCTTCGACCGCCTCGCGGACCAGTAGGTGTAATCGCAACGGGCTCGTCTCGACGATCTCGAACACCGGTTGGCACTGGTGGAAGGCCTCGCTCGTCACGATGCTCGCGAGGAGTGTGGTGACCACCAGATGGACGATCCTCCATGTGTCGCTCATCAACGCGGCGATCATCGCCACGTCTATCATCACCTCGACGCGGCGATGGCGGCCGTCCACCGCGGTCACGACGAGAATCGCGATCTGACCGTACAGGCTCATGCCTGCCACTACCAGGGTTGGCTTGATCAATCAATGCCGCGCGTGCCGGATTGACTGGTATACTCTCTGCTGCTGGAGGTGCAGCCGGAACCTGTCGTGAGCCTCCATGATCCCGTTCTACACCTTGATAAGGATGAGGTACAGGCAGGTCTCGCCGATGCGGCGTGTGCTCGTGAGCGAGTGACGAGTTCGATGCCATTCGCCGAGGCTCCATTGACGGTGGAGGAGCAACAGCATGGCCACGGGAGTCAGGTCGGTCACGCTGATACCCAGTGTCTCGAGGATCCCTCGGTTCCCACCTAGGCGGAGGTTGTACTGGTCCACCTCGTACGTCTCGCGGCGGTGCCCGCATGGCGCGGTCATCGTAATCCCTCGCCTCACGCGATCCCCACTCACGAGGATCAGCAACAGGTGCCATGCGATCAGGTGTCCTACCATCAGGGACAGGCCGCCCACGACGACCCGGTGACGCTTCACGCTGGCGTAAGGGCTCACCAGAACGATCAGGTCGTCCGTACTCGGATGGGCCCGAGCCTCTATCGTACCGACTGTGTGGAACGTGTTCCAATGGACGCTCCGCGCCAGGTCGCTCGGGTTGTCGTGGACGTCCAGGCTGCGAGTCAGGCCTTGACGGCAGAACATGGGCGGGTCTACCAGCCATATTCGATTGGGGTGTGTTCCGACCTTCGGGCCGAGGAGGCACATTCGACGTAGGGGGCGCCGGAGTGTTGCCAGAAGGTCGTGCACTATCGCGCTCCAATTGTGACGGTGTAGCAGCTCGCGAATCGCTCAGCTTTGGTGCTTGTCGGACCGCATCTCGCTCTCGAATAGGCGGAGCCTGTGTTGTAGGAGTAGAGCGTCCCTGGGCACTATCGCTAGCTTTGTCTGCTGGCCGTGGAGTCCCGTTGCTGTAAATTCGAATCAGATGGTGTTCTTGGTAGTCGTGGGTTGAGGAGATACTTACGTCTCTGTTCGTGGCTTGAAAGCAGGTGCCGTTGACTTGAGTTTCGTGTCCTGTGCCGAGGGAGTGTTGGAACGCGCTGGTGCAGGCGTAGTGGTCGGCGTAGGATTCGCTGCCGGTGGTTCGGGTTGCTGTTTCACATTAGTCATACGCCTGAAAACTGCAGAATGAAATCTTACATTGCGGAACTTGTGCTCTGTCTGGAAGTTCCGGTCGAAATTCCGGAACAGTGCCATGCTCGAGCCTGCTGTAGTCTTGATGTCCTGTCGTTTATCATTCTTGACCATAGCCTCGATGATCTGCTGCAACTCGGCTGCCATCGTCGTGACCTTGGGGAAGCTTCCCGAGCACGCTGAGAGGATAACCAGAGAGTTGCGAATTTGCTGAAAGTCACCCGTCTCGAGGCAAGTCTTCAGCGCTGTGAAAAGAGCCTTGTGCCACTTGAACAGGAGTTTGCAAAAGTCGTCGTACTCCAAGTGCTCGGTCGGATTGCGATCATCATCGAACCTGCGCCCAAAGCCAGGCAGCTTCTTGTCGGAGCCGCAAGCAGACTTGACATAGGCGCCGTTCTTGTTGTCATGCCACCTGAGAAGCTCGCGAAGTATGCTGTTAATGAAACGACCGAAAGTCAGAGCCTCGTCGTCGGAGTACATGCTGACAAGGGCAGCCAGCTTGTTGCTGTTAAACAAGAGGTCCATGAGCTTGATCGTGCGGAAGCCCGGAGTTCCCGAGTCGTGCATAAACTTCAACATGGCAGCAGCGTACTGAGCATCTTGAAGCGACTGACGGCTGCGAGGTAGGAAGCAGTCTTGAAGAAGGGCGCTGTGGAGCGCGTCTGACTGCGCGCCGAACATTTCAGCGCCCTCAAACCATCCACGCATTTCCGATCGCAGATGCGTTTGCGTGAGCCTACTGACCATGATTGTCTCTTGCTGTTCAACCTTGAGCTTGGCGATCTCAAGCCTTGCTTCGCGCATCTCATCAGTGTCCTTGGGAGCAATGCGCGCGTTGTATCCCCGGCGCTCAGGAACAGCTGGGACTAGCTTTCGCTGCCAATGCTCAATCGCACTGTCGTATTGAGCCTTGGAGCCGGTGGCCTCCACATCAGGTAGCGAGAGCTGCCAGAACGTGACGTAGAAAGACAGGCAAGGGTGCTGGCCAAAGGTGTCTGGCAACTCTGCCTTCATTGTGTTGACAAAGTCTGTTATGGCGGGATTGGCTGGGTCGTCATGCAGAGGTCCGACGGTCGAAGGCTTGACGTCGGGTGTGAGCCCATTGCTCTCCGGCGTATCCTTCATCTCCACATCCGCAGAGGATTCGGAAGCGACCTTCTCCTTAGACGTCGCAGCGCCGTTGATTGCAGGCTTCTCGTTGGTTTCACCCATGACAATGTCACCATTGGACTGAGCTTCGGCACGAGCAGGTGTGACGAGCTTCTTGGTCCTGTACTCGTTGGCCTTCGCAGCTATGCTGGCGCGGCCAATGGTGAAAGCGATGTCGGGCTCCACGCTATAATCGGCCATCAGCTTGATAGGTGAAGGAATCATCTTATCGAACTCCTCCAATGTGTAGAATGTCTGAAGGAACTCAATGTACTGCAGCAGATTCGAGCGCATCTTGTCGAGGTTGAACAAGAGCACTTTGTCGGGTGTGTCCTGCTGTTCCTCCCGATACACATAGGCCTCGACATGCTGAGCGAGTGCAACCACGATCTGCGCAGCAAGCCCAGTCTCTCTCAGATATCGCGAGAGACGACGTGGCGCAGAACCAAGCTTGTGTCGATCGTCGGAAAGGTGATGTGTGTAGGTCCAGGTGCGCAGCATTGGACCAGCACAGAGAGACAGAATCATGGTCTCAGAAAGAGAACCGTAGACCGTTATACCTCCCATGCACTTGACCAGTTGCTCCAGGACATCAAGCATGAACAATTCGCCCTCAGGCTGCAGAAGTTGGTGCGTGATGAACTGCAGGATAGGCGACGGATCCAATAACGAATGTCGTGCGTATGACTTGCCAACAAAGGCCGCAATGTTCTTCAGCCACGGCGCAGCAAGCATGCCGTCGTCCTGAGTATGGCCCTTTGCAGGTCGGACGAAGAAGTCTATCAAGGTCCAATTGAGAACGTCATAGCCGAAGACTGTGAGGTACTTTACGCATTCCACCAGCGTGTCGATCATGTTGGGGTAGTTGATGAGCCGCTTGAGGGTCAGCATGAAGACGGTTCCCGGACTAGCATATGACAGCTTAGCGACCAGCTTTCCGTACTCCTTCATGTTACTCAAGGAGACGCGAGCAAGGGTGTGGTTGGTTTCTGCCTTGACCTGCTCGAACATGGCCCGCAGAGATGCTGGCTTGGTAGCGTTGAACCATTGCTGGTAGATCGTGTATCGAGTGGCGGTATCGAAGTGCTTGAACATGCCCCAAACTTCGTTGATGATACCAGGGTTTTTGCTCGTGAAGGAAAGTGCCGGTGCGATGAAGGTAGCGGAGAAATCCGACCAGCGCTTTCGATTGGCCGGAGATGGATCGTCCAACAGATCCTTCTTACAGATGCGTACAATCTTCGTCAAGAGCACGACGTCCTTGCCACACTCAGGGCCAAGCAGACCCAAAAAGGACGTGCAGAACTTGACAACGTCGTCAACCTCCTGACACACGGGGACGTTGTCGACCCAGTCCTCCCAGTAAAACTTGTAGTCGATGCCGTCGCCAGCATCACGTTGATCAGGCTTAGACCATCGGAGCGACCTACGAGGGACGAAGTCGACCGATCGTGGGGCACCGCGTAGACCATCGCCCTTCGAGGCGGTGTTGACAGGAACCGGGCGTGTTGCTTCGTAGACTTTGCTGAGCGAATGGTGCGCTATCCGGGTGATGTAGTCGAGCAGTTCTTGGTAGACGTCCAGTAGCCAAGGGTGACGGCCTAGGATGAACATTGCTTCAGGCAGAGCACCGATGCACAGCAAGCTCTTGAGCAGTGTGTACTTCTGGTCCACGGGCTCGGGCAACTCCTCGTCGTCTGTCTTGTCCACAGCCTCATCGGAATTCCCAGGTGTGCTTCGTTCCGAGTCGGGCTTAGACGCATTGTCCCGGAGACGACTCACAGCCGGTGCTCCAAGAGGCGAGTCGTCCGGAAGCGCACCAGCCTTGGTGAGAGCATTCTCAACAGCTCCACCCTTCGCTTCTTTCTCAACTTTGGCCTTTTGCAGCTTCTCCTTGTGGGCTGACATGTCTTCTTCGAGCGGGTACAAGTGAGGGTAGAGGTCCAGTATCGAGATAAATCCGATCTTAATCAGCAGCGCAGCTAGGTTGATGAGGTTGTCGGGGAGGATGTCGGTTTTGTCGCGAGCGTCGGAGGCGTAGAAACGCAGCTTGAAGCCGAGAAGTTGTGCTGCGACGTCGTTGCTGGGAGGCGGTAGTGTGCCAGTCTGCTCGACCCATTCGTCTGCCCACTTTCGAGCCTCTTGTTGCTTGGAGAGCTGTGCTCCTTCCTTGGACAGCGTCTGATCTGGCTGTCGATTATTGGCGGTGATGCGACGGGCGCCGAGCTCGAAGTAGGCTTGGATGCCACTGCGCTCACCCAGCTGCCCGACCCGTTGCCAGAACTTTTGATCTCGTTGCTCCCGGAGACGCAGCTGCTCCTCCTTCTCTTCTTCCGAATAGTACCACTGCGGCGAATGCGGATGCGCCCACTGGGGTAATGTGGTCACCCCAGAATCCTCCCACTCAAAGCCCTCGAGGCCACGAGAGTCTGGCCACCAGGCGCTTGACCGCAGGAACTTGACGAAGAACTTGCCGTGCTTGACGAGGAGGTTGGCGAAGACATCGAGCGTGACGTCCAGTACCCTGCCGATATCCAAGTCGAATGCGCCGATAAGGGCATTCACCCGCTGGTACAGGTCGCTGACGACGTCCTGGCTGGGCGGTTCATTGTTGACGGTAGTGAAGTACTCCGTCATGAGCTTCGCGTAGCCCTCGGTCTCTTCGCGCAGGAGGTTGTAGTTGGACTGTCGGTAGAGCGCGTGGGTGGCTTTGCGGACGGCCATCTTGCTGAAGCTATCGCGGACCAGGCCGAGCGTGCCCAGAAGGTCGCTCTCCAACTCAGTCCGCATGCGCGAGACGTCGATGTCGGTCGCGAGGAGCATGTGCTGGACGAGCAACTGCTTGTCCTTGTCCTGCGTCAACGAGCTCAGCGTGTCCAGGAACGTCGAGACCGAGTCCATGTCCTCGCTCGCCGGCGCCGCGACAATGTCCCGCACCATCGAGCCCAGCTCTCCTGCACCCAGCTGGCGATCCATGGCAGCCTCGATGATCTCGTGGAAGACAACGGACAGCGTGAGGACATCGCCGTCTCGCTGGGCTGACAGCGCCGCCTGCAGCACGGCGTCGCGTGCCTCGCCATTCCAGCTCGCTATCCGCTGCGGCGTGAGGTATTCGTTGCTCTCGGGGACGTCTCGTGTTGGGGTGGGCGTGGCCGATTGGCTGTTTGACGGCGCAGGCGCAGACGGTGTAGGAGGTGCTGGGCGGCTCATCTGGAAGCTGTTCGCGGGCGGGGACATGGTCGTCGGCGATGGCTGCGTCGAGACATTGGGGCTCTGAGGGAAGCGCCCATTGCTATTGTTATTGCGGCTCTGGCGTCGGTCTCCTCGTCCACCACCGCCGCCTCCTCCTCCGCGCGGGCTGCTGTTGTGCTGGTGCGGGTGCTGGTGCTGATGCGGCGGCTGCCCCATGCGCAGCTGTTCGGGACGGTGCGGCGATGGGCGCTGGTCATCCTGTGAGTATTGGCGGTCGGGGCCCCGCTTGCGCTTCGGTCCTGGTGCCATGGTGGTGCTCTGCTCTGCTCAGCTCTTAGAGTGGAGAGACCGGCGCGGTCGAGGGTCGATAGCGAATGAGTGAGACCATCTACCGACAACGCAAGCTATTAGTAAGGGGAGAGAGTCGCGGTGGAGATGTGGGTGCCCGGTCAAAGGAGTGGCACAGACTGCGGGAGATGCAGTCGAGAGGCGCAAAGGTGGGCAGTTGCGGTCGATGGTTCCCGCGTATGTCACGTCGCGAAAGTTGGATGGCAGTTACGGCACGCTAGTGAGCGCCCGCCAAGTCTCTTTCACTCGCGCGCGCTCTATTCAATCGTTCTTGTAGAGACTTTACAGCATGTCCTAAATATCGTCATAATAGAAATGAGCATCATCACGCACTGCGTCAGGAAATTGGTGTATACAGCATGTTCATCATTCCGCTCATCCTCCACGTCTCAAACTACAAAGAGTGACCAGATCATCCACTACATACAACATCCTCCCCACCTACGCAGCAGCAGCAACCGCCTGCGCCGTAGCCTTACGCTCATTCTCCAAAACAGCCTCAAGAACACCCGTCGCGCCCTGCCCAGCCTTCATCTCCTTAAGCACATCATTCAACCCAAGCTGCTCATCAGTCCAAAGAGGCTCCGCAGCCTGCTGTCCCTCAACACCCACGCCAATGAAGCCACCCTCAGCAGCCCACTCGCTCGTGCGCTTGATGCCGAGCTGCTTCCAGACGCCGTCAATTGCCTCGACGAGGTGGTCGCGGAACTCGCGCACGTGGCCTGGGGTAGGCGTGATGCGAAGACGCTCCTGGCCAACGGGGACGGTGGGGTAGTTGATGGCCTGGACGTAGATGCCCCAGTCTTCGAGAAGCAGATCGGATGCCTTCTTGGCGACCTCTGCGTTGCCGACGAGCACGGGGATGATGTGGCTTGGGTTGGGCATGACTGGGATGTCTCTCTCGCTCAAGGCATCCTTCACAGCGCGGGTGTGCAGCTGCTGGAGGCGCCTGTCGCCCTGGTAGTTGGCCTGGTACTCAATGGCCGCCTTCGCACCAGCCATGGTCGCAGGAGGCAAAGAAGTAGTGAAGATGAAACCAGGCGCAAGAGACCTGATGGTGTCAACGAGCTTGGCAGATCCTGCAATGTAGCCGCCAACACAGCCATATGCCTTTCCGAGTGTACCAGTGATAATATCAATGCGGTCCTGAACAGTTCCCTGGGGTCGGCCAGCCTTGTGCGCTTCGTAGTCGAGGTGCTCAGCAACACCGGCGCCGTGTGGTCCGTACATGCCTACAGCATGGACTTCATCCAAAAAGGTAATCGCGCCGTACTTCTCAGCCAGGTCACAAATCTCGTCAATGGGCCCAATTGAACCGCACATGCTGTACACGCTCTCGAATGCAATGATCTTAGGGCATTCTGCGGGAATCGACTGCAGCTTCGCCTCCAGATCAGCCACGTCGTTGTGCTTGAACACCATTTTCTTGGCGCCAGAGTGACGTATGCCTTGAATCATCGAGGCGTGGTTCATGCTGTCGGAGAGAATGACACAGTTGGGCAGTTTGCTGCCCAGTGTCGCAAGCGTGGCGTCGTTTGCGACATAGCACGATGAGAAGACCAGCGCAGCCTCCTTGGCGTGAAGCTTCGCGAGAGTGTCCTCCAGTGCCATTGCATGCTGATTGTGTCCAGAGATGTTCCTGGTACCTCCAGCGCCGGCGCCATAGTTGTCCAGAGTCTCATGCATCGACTTCAGGACCTGTGGGTTGCGCCCCATGCCAAGGTAGTCGTTTGAGCACCACACGGTGACCTTCTCCTCCTTGGAAGCCAGATGGGCACGAGGGAATTCTTTGGCCATGCGATTGATGTTGTTGAAGTAGCGGTACGACTTGTCTTTGTGCTTCTTGTCCAGCTCATTGTGGTAGAATCCCTCGTAGTCGAACTTCGTGCCATGCTGAGCGTCCGTGGAGGTTAGATGAGCGGGCTTGGTGGTCGCTGGCTTCTGCGCGCCGGGTGGGAAGGGTACGGTGCCTGCGAATGTTAGCTTGACGTTCTCTGCTTCGCATCGTTATTTGGCCTCCATGACGCCATGATGCGATGACGTCTTGAACAACCAGAAAAATATATCGTACCTTGCTGAGCCCTCAGATTCTCAATTTCGATAGCCTGAGCCTCTTTGGGCGAAGAAGTGTGCAACTTGGCGCGATTCACACGGGTGTGGTAAGCACGCGCTCCGCCAAAAGCTCCGGCAAGAGCGCTGTTGCCGTTGCGTGCGCTCTGGACGGCGAGCGCTTTGCCCATGATTGGGCAGCGGCGACCGAGGACCTGGAGATTGGACATGCGACCAGCCACAGGAGAAACATCGTGGCCGGCGGCCGTGGTGGAGAGTGAGCGGAGGGTGGCGGGGGACGTTTTGGAGAGGAACGGGCACATGGACCTCGACTGTCGCAGAAGAGCCTCCATGTTGATCAATGGGGTAGTTCGTGAAAGGGAAATTCACAGTGCTGCGCGAAGTTACTGTTGTGGTTGAAGGGTGAAGGGCGAGGGAGGGGGAGAATGGTGCGGAAGATGTCAGAGACGCCAGCAATTGTTCATATGTGGAACATGATCGGAGTCCTAGTGTAAAGTAGCGGAATTTTCGGCTTGAAATGCAGCACTCGTAATTGGCCACCACACTCTAAGGTCCATGATGCCGATGCGGCATCTGTCAATCTAATCCCAAATTGTTTCTGGCTCTTCTAAGCTGATCGCATGTGGGGTAGCTGACCAAGTTCTGTCCTCTTCTTCGCGTGGAACATACCGAGGCACCCAGCCTTTGTTGTCTTCCTCCAACTTGCATCAGAGCAGTCAGTGCATTTATTGCAATTGCTGTACATACCACCTATCATCATTCTTCGACACCATCAACACGCCCATGGACGTCGATGTATCAACTCGGCTATATGACAACGTGTGCCAACAACATGCATCTCGATCGTACAGGTTACACAGGTTCTAGTCCGAGCTAATGTACTCCGCAGTTCCCGAATTCCCGGCCACCATCTGGCTTGGAACTTCTGGCCATGATTCTATGGCGGAACCAGCGCCGGTCGCTCATAGCGATGCAGATCAGTGAGTGCCTGCAGTCGTAGTTTGAGTAGCCTTCTAGATCCAGAGTTCGACCTCGGTGTCTAGGTGAAAGGTGTTGTCAGCGCGTGCAACATTTGGTAAGCAAGCTGCATCACTCGATTTTTCGCCGCCGATACACGCCGGGACCCGTTCTGTCATGAACCACATTTAGCAGGGCGTCATACAGAATCATGGGAAAGGGAACGATTGTTTTAGAAACAGTAACTTTGTCGTACATTATGTAGTCTGCCACTGCATAGGTCTTTCCTCGACTCCCCGGAGCAGAAAGTCCTTGAGATGTATGGCATCGAAGAAGACAACCGCTTGCGTGACAAAGGGAATACAAAAGCAAAAGGGTATCTCTGACAAACGCTAAAGACACCAATAACATGATATCTGTGTCATGCAATCCAACGAATGGTGCGAGATTTTACCAGGACCTCAATGGAAACAGTCACCAGTGAAGGATGAAGGCAGGCCGTGTTGCAATGTTCAATTGAACGGTTTAGTCGATGGTGATCGTCACGGGTAGCTGCGACGGTTTGGGTCGTTGCGTCCTATTCGTGCGCTGCGTTGCTGGTTTGGGCGCAGGCTCGTCCTCGTCGCTCGAAATCTCCACAATTTCTGCTTGCGAAGGTTGCTCTGGAAGCAAAAGCGCTTCGGGATTGAAAGTTGTCCTCATAATAGTATTGAGGTAGTCATAGAAGGTGCTGGGGTCTGGGGAACCGTCCTCCAAGCATCTCTGCAACTCTGCGATCTGCCACTCCGAAGGCTCAAGTCTGAAGTAATTGTCATGATGCCACCAGCAGAGGAAGAGTCTCGTGAAGGTGAGGATCTTGGGCAAATCCCGGGCCAGGACTCCCTGCATCCTTGTCTCGTTTCTCGCTAGCATCTGCAAGCAAGCGGGAATCTCTCTTATCATGTCGACTTTGCCAACAGTATTCAGTCGAGCACGAATGGTTTCTCGGTCGTTGGTTGTCATTTCTTGAACAGCTTTGGTGACACATCGTTTGTTGTCATTCTGGTCGCGCAGGTCTGCCCATCGCCATCGGCGAGCTGATGCAAAGGATGCGTTTTGTGGCTCGTCGCTATGCTGCTGCTGCTGCTGTGGTTTGGCACGGATAACGGGAGGCTCTGATAGGTTCACAAGCTGGGACGGCGCCATCGCTGGGGGCTCAATCGTCTGTGCGATGACTGAATCCGGGGTGTGGAACCGATCAGAAGTCGCAGAGTGGTGCTGACCGATATGGTCTTCAGGTGGTGGCGAGCTGTCCACGATCATCTCGTCCGGATACTCTTGCGAAGACTCCGGCGGCGAACCGAGATCAATAATTCCTGTTTGTAGTAGCATGTGACGTGCAGCGAAGTCCGGCTGGGCTCTAGCAGTAGGCAGCTTGTCGACGGAATCTGGTGTGTCTAGCTCATCCTCATCTTCGTCTTCTGCTTCTGCTTCTGCTTCACTATCATCGCCTGGCCGCAGTCTGTAGATTGACAGCAACCACCTCGAAAGTTCCAACGAATCGACTGTCACCTCGAGAACACCACACTGATGGCGCAATCTCTCCAGGTTGTTCCCAGCATAATCCTGAATCTCCTGGCAGAGCCTGTCGAGCCGATGTCCATAGTATAAGAGATCCTTCCTATGTTTTTCAATCATCGCCTGTCGTTGTCCAGTAGCCTCTGCATCGTCCCAAATCTTCTGTGGGTCATAATTGGGTTCGTCGCCCTTTGCTACTCCCTTCATCGGAAACCAGATGCCTTGGTAATGCTCGATGCGTTCATTGATAACATCCACGATCTGATCAGCACCTAGCTTACTCCTTCCAGGAATGGCTTCGGTCTCTTCGACGTGATCTAGATGTTCCAGTGGATGGTTCTCTGCAACTTCACTAATGTCGTTGGCATTCTCTTCGTCTTCGTCTTCGTCCTCCGTCATGTCTTCCGTCAGATCCTCCGTCAGATCCTCCGTCATGTCTCCTGCCAGGTCATCGATATCCGCAGCGTTCTGATCCTCTTTCTGCCACCGCCGCAGGAGATAGTCCCATTCACCGCTGCCGTCTACTGTTGGCTGATACCCGGGTGGAGAATTCAAAGCCGAAAGACCAGGCGCCATCGGTTGCCTGGTGGTAGGAATAGGCGCTGTGGTGACATGGGTCACTTTCTGACGCTTGCGACCATTTGCATCAATGGTGGTAGTCGACTTGCTAGGAGCTATTTGATATTCGTGTCCGGCATTCAAGCTGAGTGCCTCAACACCATCGGTCGTGACTCGCTGCGTATGTGTGGCTGATCGTGTACATAGCAAGCTGATGACATCCAAGAGAGCCATTCTTTGGCCGAGGTTATTGATTCCGAGGCCGACCTTCAGAGTGTTCTGGTCCAGAGCCAGAAAGGTCGATCCGTCCACCTCGTTATCTCTGAGTTGATTCTCAAGGGCGGCTAGGTCTGGTATTGTCTCCATTCTGCAACCTGCATCCTTGAAGAGATTCCGAGAATGGCAGAGGCTAGCAACGAGATGATCGACACTCCAAGTTGAAGCGTCATAGCCGTACATGGTGGTAGAGGCTTTAACGTGGCAGCGAGAGAGGGACCGTTCTCGTCGTTTTTGAGAGAGATCACTTGCGAGCTGTGCATGTGTTTGCTAGGCGTACTCGTGTTTGTTCTTCAAACAACGACGAAGCAGGCTGTGAATGATTGCCTTTTGCGTGTTGCGTGTGAATTCGAGTGGCGTCTTACCGGGGCGGTTGATCTGTGAAATGGAGTAGGATGGGCTGCTTGCGTTGGAGAACGCGTGGATTGGCTTAGAGGGGTAGGCGGTCTAATTCGGGAAGGCGCGGAACGCGCCAGCACGTGACAACGCGTCTTGTTGCTCTGCGGGTTTCTAGAATCTAAGGTAGAGCCGGCGTTGGCAAAGATTGATGAGTGTGCAGGACCGCTTTGCGACGAAACCAGAGACCGACATGATTTGGTCGTCTTGATGCGGGCATGCGAAGCTTCGGTGGGGCCGGGCGATGAGGAAATCGCTCCGTAACTAGCGCGGGCAGCATTTGTAAGGCACTGTTGCCATCTCGTGAGTCTCCTTGACTTCAACAGCAACTCTCGATCTCCATCAGCAAACATGGGATCGAAAACGCACACAGATTACCCGACAGCCTTGTCCAAGGAGGAAGAAGCCTACTTACTATCAAATCTCAAAGACTGGTCCATAGCTCACGGCCTCGCAGTCCGCCCCGCGCCCTCACTCGTGCAGCCATCTCAGGATCCTGCCGGAGTACTTGCGACAACGGCACCAGTCACCCTCTTCCCAAGCTTATTTCCAAAGTCGTGCTTCGAGGATGGTCTCGCCATTCAGAAAGCATACAACGAGCTCTATTCAGCGATAGCACGAGATGAGCAGTGGCTGCAGGGCATCGTCGAAGAACTGATAGATGTTGATGACTTTGTTGCAAAGCTGTGGCAGACTCACCTGAAAGTGAAAGAGGAAGGATATGTCCAAGATCTCTCACTTGGCCTCTTCAGATCCGACTACATGGTCCATGAAGACCCTTCTCAATCAAATCCTGCTCCCGGCCTGAAGCAAGTTGAGTTCAATACTATCGCTTCGTCATTTGGTGGTCTGTCGACCCAAGTCTCTGCCTTGCACAAGTACCTACTCACAATCGATGCTTACCCCACCTCGACTTCATCGATCTTGAAGGCAGACGCCTTACGACAGAGCGAGTCTGCCTCGTCTTTGGCAAAAGGTCTAGCTGCTGCACACAAGGCATACGGTGCCTCGAAAGCGTCGCGTCCCTTGTGCGTCATCTTTATCGTACAGGATCCAGAACGGAATGTCTTTGATCAGAGACACTTGGAATATGCCTTGCTCGAGGGAAGCGGTGTTCGCTCGTTCAGACTTGCTTTCGGCGAGACATTGTCACACACCAAACTGGACTCAGATCGAACACTCATTTACACCCCACCAAACTCACTTTCCACTCCGTATGAAGTGACTACCATCTACTTTCGGGCAGGCTACTCACCTGATGACTACCCGAAAGAGGAAGACTGGGCAGCTCGACTCCACCTGGAAAAGAGCAAAGCCATCAAATGCCCAAGCATCTTGACGCAACTGGCTGGGTGCAAAAAGGTCCAACAAGTGCTCGCGACACCACACTCACCACATCTCAAGCGTTTCTTGCCCGACAGCCAAGTTGCAGAACGAGTACTTGCGACTTTCGCTCCCATTTACCCGCTGGACAAGAGCGAAGCAGGCACAGAAGCAAGGAAGCTCGCTGCCGATCCTACCTCCGCCTCTCGATATGTTTTGAAACCTCAACGCGAGGGAGGTGGAAACAACATCTACCGCAAAGCCATTCCACCTTTTCTCCAGAAACTCCCCGAGACACACTGGCCCGCATACATTCTAATGGAGATGATTGAGCCTCCGCCTCTAATGAATGCCATCCTCCGGAACGGAGAGCTGCATCGAGGTGGTGTTATCTGCGAGCTGGGCGTCTATGGGGTTTGTCTCTGGCGGAATAGCAGTGGAGATGAGCAGAACGGTGAGATCATCGAGAATTGGGAAGCGGGCTACTTGCTTCGCACCAAGGGAGATCAGAGCGAAGAGGGAGGTGTGGCTGCGGGCTTTGGCGCCGTCGACAGTTGTTGTTTGGTGGACGGTTGAGGCTTTCGCTGGACAGAAAGTTACGACGGCTCGGGGAGCACTCCGGTCAGGCAATCGTCAGCTCAATTTACACAAACTTGATCGTTGCCAGTCTGGAACTCAACATGTCGGTAATTGTCGACCTCCAACGACATCATGGCCTGCCTTGTAGCACGAAGAACGAAGAGCCATGTGTCAAAAAGCGCAATATACGTGTCGAACTGCCTCGGTCTCCACCATGGTCACTGCAGCTTCATGAAGCATGAATTGGCACGATAATTGACCATAAGTTCGCCGTGTGGGTGCAGCCACTGAACAGTTCTTACAGCCACATGCGCGTTCCTCAAAGCGCCGACGTCGTGCCAGGCACCCTGTTTTGCAAAGTAGCCTCGAGCGGCACGTTTCTGAGACCGCATCTTGGTTGATGGATACGACTGTGTAACGTTCGGACCTAGTCCGCCCAAGAGTCCAGGACTTTGACAGTTATTGCCAATCTTACTGGCCCCACATATCACCATTTCACCACAAGGAGAACGTGCCATGTTGAAAAGCATCTTGTACAACGATTACCCTGATGCAGATGGTCGTATAATCTCGACATGCAGTGCGCGAAGACTTCGAAAGGCTTGATTCATATGAAACTGGAGTACCTTCATTATCAACACCGGGTTGACAGATGTCAAGGTTTGAAGTTCCCGTTGTCCCGGCACTTTGAACCGAACTACTCGCTAGCGGCCGGTGATGTGCGAACTCAGAAGATCGTTGTCTGTGGCGATCCGATCGGGCCGTCTGCTGTGCTGTGCTCCCTTTCCGAACATCGTCGATAGGCAGGAGAGCGAGACAGTCCTTCGGGTGGTCCATTTCTCGCAATACTGTGTGCGACGTCAGGATTTTCTCTCCACTTTCTCGAGTTGATTGAAGTGGACTGCGCAAAATGTCTTCAAGAAGAGGAGTGTAACAAGGAGGTGGAGAAAGGTTTATGCAAAGCGATTGTGCATGAAGAGGGCTCTTGGTGACCCCTGTCGCGGCGAAACAGCCCTATCGAATCAGAGAAATGCGCATGGGAAATCCTATGTTTTACGCGTCAAAACGCGTTAACGTCCGAACCTCGCGACCATCGAGCTGTCGCATAACGATGTTGCGCTGCAGGAACAACATGTCAAAGTATGCAACTGACACCGCGAAAAGTCCGACGGCGGGCTCTGAGGTAGAAGCCAATGGTTTTTGAATACATTGCATCGCCCTGTCATGTCTCAGGTGCGGCAATTGACAAAAATGATTTACTACCACCTAGTATGCCAAAATCGACCAGCCTCCTCTCATCGTTCGTCAACGAGTCGTAAAAACGGGTTTGCCTGGACGGATGGTGGCTGAAAACACCAATTTCCCTCGAGGATAGTTAAGGGCCGACCAAGCCAAATCAAGGACACCGTTTGACGCCGCCACGCCCACGCGAGCTCAGCTTCTCCGAATGAGGCAAAGGCCCAAGCTCTATCAGCATTTCGCTTTTCGGAACAACTGTCGATCTTACAGCAGAGCCTATGGGTCTTTTATGATTGACGCACCCTTGCGCGCACACCTGAGCTGTTTCCTGCATCCTGCACCTCTTGCATCAACCACCACGCCAAAGGCAGTGCGTTGTTTGCGTCCATTCATTTCTATTCGCTGTTTACTTGCATACTTTGAAGTAACAATACTCCTTTACATTCGCTAGCAAACCCTCTTTCACTCTTTCTTATTCCTGCGCGTCACTCGTTCCGCAGCAATCGCGATTCTCGACTTCCTATACCGGAACCTTACGAGTCGAAACCGACACATAATCATAATATTCGATGGCAGTATTCCTTCGTTGAGCAACACATACACAATAACCATGCGATCCTACAGCCTCTTCCTCCTGTGTCTTGCACTGGTGTTGTGCCTCAGCACAGTGTCGGCAGTGCCTCACCATGCCGTACGCCGGCAGAACAACGACAATGAGTCCTCGGCACCATCTTCAACGGTGTTCCGTTCTGCGGGACCCTCTGCCACGGTCTCGTCTACCGTCAATTCCAACCGAGCTTCCACGAGTGTAGAGAACTCATCAAAGCCTTCCATCTCGGCTACCGATGCTCTGAACCAAGTCCCAGCCACTACGCAATCATTCGTCCCGGAAGCCACACAGACTACTGGTAAGATGATGGCATGCCCTGTACGACAACCGGGCACTTAATTGACAGGAATAGTAATTGATCCCAAGAACCCTCTGCCTATTCGTCCAACGGTCACTCCAGCAATGGGCATCACGGGCGTCATATTGCTCATCACAGGACTAGTATATGCCGTCATTGGCATAAAGACTAAGTGGTACGTATCAAGCTCAGTCATTGTCGATGTCAGCTCACGCTGGGAAGGATCTATGTCTCCGGCTCTGCGGCCTATCTGACGGCACTTGCTGTCACTGTTCTGATAATTTACTTGATGAATCCTCCTGTTTCGAACGGCGTTCAGGGTGCCTTCTTCGTCGCTGCATTCATAACCGGAGTCATATTCGGTGTTCTTGCCCTTGTCTTTGCTGACATCACTGAGGGCTTTGGATGTCTTCTGGGTGGCTTTTGTCTCAGCATGTGGCTTCTGAGCCTTAAGGATGGTGGATTGATCTCTTCGTCGACTGGGCGAGCCATATTCATCGGTTGCATGAGTGCTGGTGGATACTCCCTATCCTTCAGCCATTATACGCGCAACTACGGCCTCATTGGATCGATATCGTTCAGCGGAGCCACGGCGACCATGCTCGGCATCGACTGCCTCTCGCGCGCAGGCTGGAAAGAATTCTGGCTCTACCTGTGGGCTCTGAACGCAGACGCCTTTCCATTGAACACAAATACTTATCCCGTCACCAAGAACATCAAGGCGGAACTTGCGGGCGTTGTCATTATTGCTGCATTTGGAGTCGTTTCGCAACTACGCGTGTGGAACCTCGTTAAGGACCATCGTGCAAAGAGCGCAGCCCAAGAGTTGGAGGAACAACAGGAGAAGGACCGGGAGGAGGAAGCTCGTGGCCGCAACGTGGAGGACAACTTTCAGAAGGAGCGTGCGCAGTGGGAGGCCGCGTATGGAAACAAGAGTGGCATACCGGATTCCAGCGTTGGATCTACCGTTGGAAGCGCCAAAGGATCGTCGAGCATCAAAGAGCGTGAAATTTATGGCGTAGACAGCATGGAGATGATGAACCTCCACAAGCCTGGGGTGGCGTCTGATGGGACCACAGTCACCGTCAATGTTCTTCGAGACGATGATATACGCCAGGTTGATGCCCAAGGCAATCCTATCACATACAGAAAAACCACACCAACTACGATCAACGCCACCGACAAGATCCTACCTGAACGACCCGAGACCAACCAGCCTACAAGAGCACAACGCACTAGCCTTCGTACCGTAGTTTCACCACCACCAGCCGTCATTCCTCTTCCTTTCACCGTACCCACCGGGCACGCGAACAGCGAAGACGGCGACAACAACTCCAATTCTGCCATGCCTGATTCGCCCACCGAGTATCGACCGATGTCAAAACGAGTGTCTGATATGATAGCAAATAAACGGTCCTCGTTGAATCGCGGCTCCCGCGTATTCTCAGAGTCGTCGGAAACACTTGAGCGCATACTCAATATTGAAGACGATCGGCGCTCATCTGTTGCAGCCACTTTGGACAATGACCACGACGATGTTTCCGTACGACAATTGTCTCCGGTCGAATCGCCTATCGGTACTGAACGCGAGGACCCGTTCGCTGACGTCGAGAAGAAATCCGGCCCAGCATTCATTCAGGATCCGGTCATCACACCTACCGCTGACGAGCCCCAAGTCGCCACACCAGTGCTGGAAACTGCCACTGAAATGAAGCAGGACAATGAAGATGCCGTCGTGGCACAAGACTCAGCGTCAGTCCGACCAACTGTTCGACAATCCCTCACTTCGAGCACAGACCCCAAGCCGGACGAGTCGTCGAAGAAACGTGACAGCCGTTCGCGCAACGACACAGTAGTGTCCAGCAGCCGACACTCCCTAACATCAGGACCACCATCCGAGGGCGCGCACACCGAACGAGCCGAGTCCCACGCCGGCACACTCCAAGACACTGCCCTGCCCGCGCGCCTATCAAAAGTAGCTCTATCCTACCGCACCAACGAATGGGCAAAGCACCTCGAAGTCGCCGACAAGCCCGACCTAGACGACCTACGCTCCGCCTCACCAGGCGCCATGCTCGAAGAGCACCACACGCAAGAAACCCCCGCGCCAGTCAGCGACGAGATCGCCGCGCCCCTGCACGTCAACAAAAGGGACTCACGACGCGTCTCGTCAGGAAGCAGATATAAGCGCAGCAGCAGCATCGGCCTCGACCGCTCCTTCTCGCAGGAACAAATCCACATCGAACAAACCACACTATCCCGCTCCCCTTCAGGAGACCGCCTCGACGCCCTGTCCCCCTTACCCAGCAACACGCTCCTCGGCCAACGCGACACCCTCATGCGCCGCCGCACATCATCCCAATCCTTCACACCATCCACCCAAGCCGCAAATCTCCTCGCCCAAGCCGACGCCGAAGACCTCTCCCTCTCCCAACGCAGACAACTCCTCCAACACCACCAATCCCAATCCCCACCACTCATTTCCCACCCCTCAACACGTAAACCCCCACCCTCCACATCCCGCAAATGGGCGCTCCAAAACTTCGACTCGCACCAGCCCAAACGCACATCAAACTCCCAGTCCGAGCAGCGCCGCGAAGAGCTGTTGGCAGGCTGGCGCAGCGAGATTCAGGATGTGGGCGCGCCTGTGGCGCAGGCGTATGTGGTTGAGCAGCAGCGTGTTGCGCTGCTGAATGAGCGGAGGCAGAAGGAGGTTGAGAAGCAGGCAAGGGAGGCGAGGCAGATGCAGAGGGCGAGTCAGATGGATAGTGTGATGAGGAGTGGGCATATGCTTGGGGCGCATCGGGAGGCGATGAGGAAGATGCAGGCGGGGGCGAAGGAGTGAGTGGTTGGATGGGGAGTTGGGATGTGGTTAGGATGGAAGGTATATACGTGAGGTTGGTTTGGTGATTTGCAAGTCGTTGGGATTATTATTATTCTGTTGTATAGATCTTGTATCCGAGTCTTTTGCATTATGGGTGAAGGTTTGGATGTTTTCGCGCACACCAAATGCGGCACGCCTGTTTCGAGAACAACTCTATCTGCCAGCTGGAAGTACCAACCTGTAAAGTTTGTCAGACAGAAAGTGCTGTGTATCTAGCTCAACGCCATAAGCAACCATACGGCGAAAGATCCGACGATTATTTAAATGAAGCAAAGCAGCCTCACTCCACCACAACTCACACCTCACACTTTACACCAACCCACCATTCACACCTCAACTTACCACCCACACCACCACTACCACAAATCCTGCCAAGCCCCAAAACCGAGCGTATGCCTTACAAGTAACGCATCAATCGACATCCCGACGTCATCCAAAATTGCGTATGGAAAAAGGGGCATAGCGCCGTCGCGGCATAAGGAGGTGGAGCTGGCTGTAAGATTAGATATCGATGCAAGCCACACGCGTCGGGATCTGGATCTGGATCCGGTGCCATGCGCTTGGGTCGGGTGGGCATTGACGATTGATGTGTGGAAGGTGTGGCGGCTTGGAGATGGAGATGTATTGTTGATGTATTGCTTGGGGTTGTGGGATGATGGTTTTGATGGTGTTGGGCTGCAATGTGAGGCCTTGATGAGTCTTTCGCAGGTTGGTGCGCGCGCAAAGTTAGTGGGCAGATTTAATCGGATGTTACGTGTGACTCGTGATGAAGGGAAGGGCTTGTCTGTTCAACGTCGATGGCTTTCACGTGGCGCATCGTGCTGGGATCTGGGGTACTGCCATTAGCAAGATCGGGCCATGCATGACGAGCTGGCAGGTGTCAATTAGCAGTACTCGCCACACTCAGCGTGGAGGCTGCATGCTACTTTGTCGAGTGATGCAGTGATTGCTTGTTCGTGTGCAGCCTCAAGCCCACCGTTTGAATGTGACGACAACGGGAACGTGGAAGTCCAACAGAGAAGCACAATCTTCGCAGTTCATGGCATCAAACGGACATGTAGGGCAGCCAATGCGATTATGACAAGGCAGCGATCAACGTTTATGCTACTAATGGGCGTGCATGGCAGGGGTGATTATTCGCCCAGGGCGCACAGTTGCACCGGGGAAGAGAGTAAGAGTGTCTGGGCTGTGAGCAACATTGGAACGTGTGCTATTCGGGCAGATCAGAGTCTGAGCTGTGCCGAATTGAGACTTCGTACAAGAAGGAAGGCATTGCCCGGAAACAGTGGCAGCGTTTTATTTTGATGGCGGCGTTCCTTCTGGCGATTGTGAGACACGCCTGCTGAATAGCTCGGACGACACGAGACCGCACTGGATACGGAATTGGAGGTGGACGCCACGGGATAGTACTTGACACACCTTCGCCCCGTCATCGAAGCAAAAAGACTGGATAAAGACGTTCGAGGGCGATTCACCATTGAAGTTTTCACTTCCGACACTGCAACGACCTGGCCGAGGGCACTCTCGACCATCCGCACTTATGCAGGTGCAAGCGCACGGTGCGCATCCGACGGCCCATTTCTCGCTATCGACATCGACATTCTCACCTTCACCACGGCAAACATTAGCATTCCACCCACAAACACGGCGCAGACACGCTCGCCCGCCGCTTCGATTGCGCCGCCTCCTCCGTCGCCGCTGCCCCAACGCTGGTCGCTGACAAATCGCGTCTTCAACTTCAACCCGCTGCGCTCGCTTTACCAGGGTTCGGGTCCGCGCAGGTTCAATCCGCTGTACCCCGTCAACTCGTCGCCGCGCACCCTCGCCATACAGCAACACCCGCCCACACAGCCACCGCCCACACAGCGCGACGAGTACCCTAATCTGCCCGTAGAGCAGGCCGTTGCCGGAGAACGCGACGAATATCCGCTGCTCACGCTCCCGCAGCAGCGCCAGAGCCGGCAGTCTTCGCTCCTCGTCGAACGTTCCACGGGCGAGGACAGCATAGCCGGTCGCACGAGCATCGCCCTTCCGCGTGATCGCAGGAGCTTGCAGGCACCGACGCCAGGAAAGGGCAAGGCCAAGGCAGCCATGGCCCCTGCAGAGGATGCCACCACCGCCGGCGCACAGCATAATGACGTCGAGGCGAATGTGATGCACTCCAAGGAACACGGCCCGTCACGTGTGTCGCTGCCAGACTCGCGCCGCACCTCGATGCATAGTGGCAGGAGCGGACAGGAGGACGGCGACACCCAGTCCGAGTTTGCGTGGGGGCCGTCCCATCCGTGCTTTCCGCATCCGAATCCGCATGTGCCGCTGAAATCGGAGCTGTACGACAACACGCGCATCGTGCGGATAAAGCGCGACTGGATGATGCGGGGCGATCTGGCGCCTACGTTTGCGAACTTGTACCCTGAGGTTCTGGATCCGCTGGTCAGCGAAGACGACTTTCGGGTGCTGATCAAGAAGATTAATGATACGCTTACCGAGGCGTTTGACCCGTTTACGTTTCGCGCATGGCTCGATGCTGTTTTGGGCGCGGCGACGTTCTGGATATGGGACGACGTGGGCATGACGGGCGTGAAGAGGAAATTGGCTGATTTAGAGAGGTGGATTGAGGACTGGAATAGAGATGTGGGCCAGAAGGAAGCGGTACAGATAATACCGCTGCGAAGGACGGGGTATCTGACGGTACGTCGAGGCCGAATTCGAGTGTTGCGTAAGACTGACTCTTCCAGCTCGATATACAAATACCAGATCCCCACCTCGGACCTGATGCCATCTCGCGCCCATCCACACAGCAAGATAGGACTGCGGAAGCTCTCCCGCAGAACCACCAGTACCTTCCTTACCCGCTCACGCCTACGCTCCAAGTCAACTCGCAACAACCGCCGGCCATCGAGTCGCAGTCGTAGTCCGACAATACACCACGAAGGCGGCTGAAGTCTTTGCGTTATCCTTTAGAACATCCTGATTATCGAAATCAGTGATACAAGAATATGAGCATCGACACATCTGGCCACGAGGAATTCTTCGTGCTGCACTCGCACCATCCGTCGAAACAGTCAGCTTCTTGGTGCAGGCAGGACGTCTTCGCTGGTCGCGAGCAGTGGATGGCGAAGAAGAGGATAATCAGGTACGTCCTGGGATCATAAGATCATAAAAGGGAGTCAGGAAGACATGAGAACTAGACGTACACCAATGCTGCGAAGCACGAGCAACTTAACATAATCGTTTCCTTTCTGTATACCAGCGTTTCGTTAAGTTAGTAGATACCCAAGCCGTTGTTTGTTCTCGGCTTCATTTGCGTCATCGCATTAAGTTTTGGCATTCGTATTTATAACGACCTATTGAATACATCCGATACCTCCTATTATGTTCCTACACTTTCCCTTTCTCAAACACTGTATTTCGCTTGCTTGAGTAGGAGATGCATGGAAGCAGTACTTGACAGACTACAAACGCAACAAACCCATGAAGCCAAACAGCCATCATCATTCACACTCCCTTACTCCGCCCTTACTTCGCCACAATACTCACAACATCCTCATCCGCCACACAATGACTCAGCCCCACCCTCTGCGGCACATGCCTCGCACTCGCGCCCCAAACAAGCGCATACTTAAACGTCTCCTTGAGCGTCCTATGCACCTGATCACACACATCCTCAACCGTACTCCCACTCCTCACAATCAGCGCCTCGCTGAAATCCGGCTCAAACCCCTTCCTCTTCGTATATATGCGAATCAGCGCCAATTCCTTCCAGCAGCGATCCACTACATCCATGATGCCTAGATCGAGCTCGCAGCTCATTACGACGGTGTGCGGTTCGCGGGCTAATTCGTCGAGGTGCGGTATCCCGATGCTGTCGACTTTGTTGTAGATGTAGAGGCATTTGATGTATTTTCTGTGGTCTTTCATGATGGTGTCGATGAAGTCGTCTACTGTGGCGTTTTCGTCGCGGATGAGGACTTCGCAATTAAGCATTTTGTAGTCTTTGAGGATGTTGTAGACCATCTTCTCGTCGAGGTGTTTTGGGGGGGACTGGAAGTTGATTTTCATGCCGCCGGCTTTTTTGGGCTTGAGGTAGATGTTGCTGCGGAGAGGTGTTAGGTTTCGGGTTAGGTTGGATTGGGGGTGGGGCGGAAGGGGGATGGGGGTGGATTTACGGTGGTGAGCGGTTCAGTCGTATACCCACAGCTTCAAGTTCCGCTTCCAACAATCTCCTCTGTTCCGCCTTCTTCGTCGCGTCCAGAATCATGCAGATAAGATCACTCGTCTTGGCAGCCGAAATAACTTGTCGTCCCCTTCCCTTCCCCTCCGCCGCGCCCTCGATAATCCCAGGCAGATCAAGGACCTGGATTTCCGCACCGCCATACTCAAGCACACCAGGGATCGCCGTCAGCGTCGTGAAGGCGTATGATGCAGCCTCAGATTTCGTCTTTGTGACGCGTGAGAGGAAGGTGGATTTTCCGACCGAGGGGAAGCCGACTAGGGCTATGCGGGCGTCGCCGGATTTGCTGACGTCGAAGCCTGTGCCGCCGGTTGCGCCTGAGCCGGGGCCGGGTTCGAGGAGTTGGGCGCGGTAGCGGGCGAGTTTTCTGGAGGGATATTAGATGTTTGTGGGGTGTTGTGGGTGTGTTGTGTTTGACGTGCCCTTTTAGTAGACCGAGATGGTATTCTTGAATGTGTTGTTAGCACGTGATGCTGAACTTCTTCCATAGCTGTGTTGTCTCCTGGATCAAGCTGTCGTACCTGTGGCCTTGTTTTCTACATCACTGTTAGCCTAGCTCTGATTCTATGCCTTCACATTACTCACTCTGCGTCCTCCTCATCTCATCCTCAATCCTAGTGGGGCGTTAGCGAGTCGTAAAACTCAAACACCTGGGCTTGTTCCTACTCTTTGATCTTCTCCGTGATGTTCACCATTTTCGCGACTGTTTCCTGCCGTTATCGAATGGAAAATGAGAGACAAGTGAAGCGACACTTGAAGTGCTCGGTTGCCAACGAGTATTCGCGATAGAAGAGCTTTGGTGTTGCAGTTGACGCGCCACTTCCCTTTGAGCCTAGTTAAATTTTTAGCGCCAATTAGATCGACTGCGTCATCCGAACATTCACGACTGCGCGCCACAGCGTTGCTGATTTTTGTTTGCGAATTTGATCGTGCTTTCGGTGCAATGTCGAGCACCGCGCATTTATACACTTGCCTTGTCTACAACTTACGATGATCAATAGCCCCCTCAAGCCAGATCCCTGGCCACGATCTCACTACGACCTGATCGAGTACTACTACGCGCGGTATGACAAGCAAATCGCCTCAGGAGAATACCAGCCATTCCTATATCCATGGGGAACACTCGGTGCAGTCGTCGTGATAATATACCTTCTAATACCACACCAAAATCGGCCATGGCTGAAGAAGTGCCGCTTCTTGGTATTTGCCTGGATGCTCGGGTTTGCACTTTACACCCTGATGTACACGAGAGCAAAAGGAATGGCATCGTCGTTTGGAATAGGGGTGATTAGTGCGTGGAGTGTGGCGTGGGTCAGTGCGATTCTGGTGTGCAATGATGCGCAGACGGACTTTCAGAGGATTGAGAGGTTGGAGGGCTTCTTCAAGGGGTCGCCGATAGCTGCAAGAGATGGGAATGAGGTCTCGAAAGAGCGGGATCAGGACAACGAAGAGACAGGATCCTCCACCGCCATGGACACAAGACAAGTCGGCACATCATCCACCTACTCCAAAACCGCCATAACCAAAGACATGGTCCAAGGCCACTCCTCCCCCACCCACCGCCACGGCGCCTTCGCATGGCAGCCCTATCCTCTCACCCCCTTCATCGAACGCGCAGACTGGGTCCTCGACATATTCTGCAACTTTCGCGGCGCAGGCTGGAACTGGCGCACAACCTCCATCCCGCCACCCCCAAAAGCCATCCAAACCCAACTACACCACAACACCACCACCACACCACCACCAAAAACCTCCTCCCGCATCCACGCCGGCCAAGTAAAGCTCTACACCTCGCGCACCGACCTCCTTGCCGCAAACACACGCACCTTCATACTCGGGTACCTAACACTCGACCTCCTCAAAACCGTCCTCATGCACGACCCGTATTTCTGGGGCCTCGTGGACCGCGCACCACCCTCATACCTCCCCTACGCACACTCCCAAACACTCACACACATCGCACACTTCACCTTCTCCATGCTCGGCGTCAAAACCGCCCTCCAAACAATCTTCGCCCTCGGGCCCCTCGTATTCACGCGCCTCCCGCTCGGCGCCCGCGCTGAGCACTGGATGTACCCCGAGACATGGGGCTCGTATAGTATCGTGTTAGATAAAGGGTTGGCCGGGTGGTGGGGGGCGTGGTGGCATCAGACGTTCCGCTTTGCGTTCCAGGAGCCGAGTCGAAGGGTGATGGAGGTGCTGGGCTGGGATGCGCGGGGCGCGGTGGCGAGGGCGGGAGGGCTGCTGACTGCGTTTGGGATGAGTGGCGTTGTGCATGCGTGCGGAAGTTATTCGTCTGCTGGCGACACGTATCCCATGCGTAATCCGATGACGTTTTTCCTCGTTCAGGCGGTAGGTGTTGGCGTCGAAGCGGCGCTCAAGTCTACGGGCATTGGGGCACGGGTTCCGAGGTGGTGCAGGCGCGTGGGCACGTTTATGTATGTGCATGTGTGGTTCTATTTCACGGCGCATTTGCTGTGTGATGACTTTGCGAGAGGGGGGATTTGGTTGTTTGAGCCGGTGCCTGTGTCGGTTTTTAGGGGTTTGGGGTTTGGGGCGGATGGGAGGGATGGGTGGTGGTGCTGGTGGGGGACGGTGGGGGAGGTGGTGAGGTGGCATAGGGGGAAGACGTGGTGGACGACTGGATTGGCGTTTTGAAAGTGCATGGAATTCTGTTTTGCGTGGTTCATGGCATAGCATAGCGTAGCGTAGCGTACTGTGGGCATCAAATGATGCTCAAATCCAAAAAGCATGGCTGTCAAACGTGGGTGCAAGCACTTTTGCGAAAATTAATATTATGATGTTGTGTAACAAGTGATAGTCTATGTTAAGAACGAGCCAGATACTTTTACGCTCCAATGCTCTGTGGTATTACAAGCGAGGCGGCCGTGAAAAGCGGGCCAAAGCCTCAATACTCCAATCTCTAGTTGCAGCGAATGCTTTGAACGGAATGCACACATCTCTTCCTCTCCGGACGTGCCATCGTGACTGCGCTGCAGTCACGGCGTTAGTCCCTCTCCACATCGTGTGTCTTCGTAAGATGTTCGTCTCGTTGGACGAATCGTCGCATTGTCAGGGAAGGTGTTCAAATAACCTTCTTCGTCTCCTGTGCGTACTCGCGATTTTCGCCACCTTCGACTTCCATGACCATCTTATCCGCGGCGAGCGCTTGCTTGTTCCACTCCGCCTGGCACATCTTCATTTCCTTCTGGAACAGCTCGTCGTTGGGCTGGCGGTAGCTGCCTCCCAAGCGGTCCCAGAGAGTTGTGAACTGTCCGTAGTTGTAGTTGAAGTACAGGTGATGCATCGTGTGGCATGCGGCGCCGTTGATGACAGCCGAGTTGTGCGCGTACTCGCCGTCGTGGATGAGGACGGTCCAGATGTTGACGAAGATGAAGAAGAGGACGTTGTTGACCTTGGACAGAGGAAAGAGGAAGGGGAAAATGTGGTATGGCAGGCCTTGCGCGTAGCCATCGAGAGGGTGGAAGGCATGCGATGCGTAGGGAGTCGGCATGATCCACTTGTGGTGTGGCTTGTGGATGTGCTTGTAGACACGCGGGTGGTGCAGACCGCGGTGGATCCAGTAGATGAGGGAGTCGGTGAAGAGCAGGAAGAAGGGGATCTGCGCCCAGTCGTACCATCTTCCAGGGCCCTCCGCTGTTGTGTCGTAGAGCTTCGAGTAGCCGCGCACCTCGGCGAAGAACCAGGGCACGGTGAGGATTGCCATGACGGGGAAGGCGACGTTTGCTTGCTTCATCTCGAGGGCGATCTGGTTCTTGAGGTATCGCGGGTGCTTGAAGGTGGCTTTGTCGAAGATGAAGAAGTAGGACGCGCTCGCGAACAGGAAGTAGACGATGACGCCAAAGAGCCTGCGGTTGACGCGTTAGTGAGGCCTCATGCGAGTGTGGATGGGCAGCGCATACCATGTAATCAGGTACAACGACACCAGCTGTCGCCTCCAGTCGTCGCGACTCCATGCGCTTTGGTATGCATATTTGGAGGGCGTGATGGAGAAATAGTGTGTCGAGGGCTCATACTGCCATGTAGGCTTCGGAACCGCATAGGAGGTCGGCGTCTCTCTGAAGCTCGAGTATGTCGCATTGGCGCCAATTGACTGTGGCGACGCTGCGGGGAGAAGTGATGCGTAGAGAGGATCGAATATGAACGTGTCCGCGATCTCGAGGACGATGTCCATGTTGTGTGGTTGGTGGACCCCTACGGATCTTGCTGTCAGGTACCAAAGGGCTGCGATTCGCAGTGTTTTTGGGGAGGCGCAAAACTGTTTAGTAGCCGTTTGCTTGTCGATAAAACCGAGGAAAAAGAACGGCTGCGCTCGTAGGTAAAGTAGCAATTACAATGACCGGACGGCAGGGGCAAGAGGCAAATGACTGCCCTTTGAGCGAGTTCACCACTTTTATCGGCGGCGATAACTTTCTGCGCCGAGACCTGTCCCTTAGGGCTGCGCGCGCCGCGGGTCCCGCTAACTACATCAGCACCGAGCTGCCAATCACGCGTGTCAAACGTCCCGCTAGCTTAATCACGCCAACACGACTCAACGCGGGAAATGAGACATCCGTCCTTTCCGGGTGGCCTGTTTTTGTCGACCCCCTTAAAAT